>Ga0209228_1000328_pt1 | contig 24976 bp, 19 predicted proteins | sample METZYME_3_150m_FD_187547 | JGI IMG/M metagenome (GOLD analysis project Ga0209228, IMG submission 187547) | Marine microbial communities from oxygen minimum zone in mesopelagic equatorial Pacific - METZYME_3_150m (SPAdes) (version 2) | ecosystem: Environmental > Aquatic > Marine > Oceanic...
CTACGGCGTGAACCACAACGGTGAGGTCAATCGCCCGGTGCCGGTGGCCGACGCTCTGGGCCTGTGGGAACTGGGTGTCCCGATTCGAGTAGAGCGGGCCGCCGCCTGAACTGACGGTCGGAGACCGCTCGACATATCTCGGGCTCCGGTTGAGTTAGTGGCCAACCGTCCTTGACGGTCAGGAACCGCGCCAGGGTCCACCGCGGAATTGTCCAATTCGGGGACCATGGAGAGGTCGATCGCACAAACCCCGATCGACAGATTCCCGACAATGTGAGCATGCTGACCTCTCATCCCCCGGCCAGTGCTACTGGCGCCGAGGGTCGCCCGGCGCCCCTTGTCGGTTCACCCTGCCCGTTGACTCCTGCCGTCGACCCCGAGGCCCTGGCTGCTGACGCGGTAGCCGTAGTAGCCCGGTGGCTGACCACTGCCCACGGCCACGAGACGGTCACAGAGCGTCGGCTGGCTGACCGGATGCGGGGGATCATCGACGATCCAACCGGCGTGGGTTTCACCATGCGGTTTGTGGACCGGGTAGCCCGCCACCGGCGCGACACTCTGGCCGCCGAACAACTAGCCCGGCTGGTGGCCGACGGCGACCTCCCCGGGTTTCTTGGCCGGGGCGACCGGCTGTTGCTTGGGTTGGGAGCCCGTCTGGCCACGGCCCTACCTCGACTGGTTATGCCGGTGGCCCGCCGCCGCCTCCGAGGGCTCGTCGGTCACCTGGTGGTGGACGCCGCTCCCGGCAGCGTCCACGCTCACCTAGTCCGTTGCCGGTCGGAGGGCTATGACCTGAATGTCAACTTGCTGGGCGAGGCGGTCTTGGGCGAGGCCGAGGCGTCCCGGCGCTTTGAACGAACCCTGGCCCTCGTGGAAGACCCCGAGGTCGACCACGTATCGGTCAAGGTCTCAGCCATCGCCAGCCAACTCAATCTGTGGGCCTTCGACCACACGTTGACCCGAGTCAAGGACCGACTACGGATCCTTTACCAGCGGGCAGCTGCCGCTCCGACTTCTACCGGTCAGCCCACCTTCGTCAACCTGGATATGGAGGAATACCGCGACCTGGAGCTCACCCTCCAGGCCTTCACCAAACTCTTGGATGAGCCCGACCTACGGGGTATCGATGCCGGGATCGTCTTACAGGCCTACCTGCCGGACGCCTTCGGCGCTCTCCGGCGCATCACCGCTTGGGCTGGTGCCCGAAAGGACGCCGGAGGCGGTGAGGTCAAGGTTCGCCTGGTGAAAGGAGCCAACCTGGCCATGGAGAGGGTCGATGCCGCCCTACACGGGTGGGTGCAGGCGCCCTACGACACCAAGGCTGAGGTGGATGCCAACTACAAGCGTTGCGTGGATTGGGCCCTGCGGCCGGTACACACGCGGGCGGTGCGGATCGGGCTGGCCAGCCACAACCTGTTCGACGTGGCCTGGGCCCACCTCCTAGCTGAGGCACGTGGGGTAGCCGACCGAGTCGAGTTCGAGATGCTGCAGGGGATGGCTCCCGCCCAGGCTCGAACAGTGCGGGACGACGTCGGCGACCTCTTGTTGTACACACCGATCGTGGGCCGTCGGGACTTCGACGTAGCTGTCAGCTACCTATTCCGTCGCTTGGAGGAGAACAGCTCCGACCAGAACTTCCTCCGACACCTGTTCAGTCTGCAGCCTGGGACCCCCGAGTTTGACGAGCAAGCCCGCTTGTTCCGGGCTGCGGTGGCCGGCCGTTGGGATATTGCTGACCTGCCCCGTCGAGAGACCGAGCGGCCACCGTCAGGCGAAGGGCAGTTCCGGAACCACCCCGACACCGATCCGACCCTTCCTGCTACCCAGACCCGGGTGGTCTCGGTATCCGCCCGCCCGTTCGAGCCGGCGCATACCCCAGTGACCACCACGGTCGAAGCCCTGGACGCCGAGGTAGCTATAGCCCGGAGCGCTCAGGAGTCCTGGCGGTCTCGTCCTGCCGTCGAACGGCGTGACGTGCTGCGCCGGGTCGCCGACGAACTTGTGGCCCGCCACGATGACCTCATGGTGGCCATGACCCACGAGGCTTCCAAGACGTGGGCTGAGGCCGACCCGGAGGTCGGCGAGGCTGTCGACTTTGCCCGGTGGTACGCCGAGCGGGCATTGGAACTGGAGCGGGTAGAGGGTGCGGCGTTCACGCCGCTGGGCGTGGTGGCGGTTGTCCCCCCGTGGAACTTCCCGGTTGCCATCCCGACCGGCGGGACCCTGGCCGCCCTAGCTGCCGGTAATTCCGTGGTGTTCAAGCCGGCCCCCGAGACGCCTCGATGCGCGGAGATCGTTGCTGAGGCCTGCTGGACGGCCGGCGTGCCGACCGAGGTCCTGAGGTTCGTCAGAACGCCGGACGACGAGGTGGGTCGCCGTCTGGTCACCACGGTCGACGGCGTGATCCTGACCGGATCCCACGAGACGGCCGACCTATTCCGGTGCTGGGACCCGAACCTCCGCCTGTTTGCCGAGACCAGCGGGAAGAACGCCCTGGTCGTGACCCCCCAGGCAGATTTGGACCTGGCGGCCGCCGACCTGGTGCAATCGGCTTTTGGACACCAGGGCCAGAAGTGCTCGGCGGCCAGCCTCGGTGTCCTGGTCGGGCCCGTAGCCACCGACGAACGGTTCTTACGCCAGGTGGTCGATGCCGCAGCGTCGCTACACGTCGGGCCGACCGACGACCCGGCCACCACATTCGGACCCCTAGTCGGTCCGGCAGGGGGGAGACTCCTAGACGCCCTCACCACTCTGGCCCCAGGCGAGGAGTGGCTGCTGGAGCCCCGGTGCCTAGACGACGAGGGTCGGACCTGGACACCAGGGATCAAGGCCGGGGTCCGTCCGGACTCGCAGTTCCACCGCACCGAGGTATTCGGCCCGGTGCTCGGTCTGATGGCCGTCGACACCCTGGACGAAGCGCTGGCCGTTCAAAACGGAGTCGACTACGGCCTGACCGGGGGTATTCACTCACTAGACCCCGCCGAGGTGGACTACTGGCTGGACCACGTCCAGGTGGGCAATGCCTACGTGAACCGACCCATCACCGGGGCCATCGTGCAACGACAACCTTTCGGTGGTTGGAAGCGGTCGTCTGTGGGCATGGGAGCCAAGGCCGGTGGTCCTGACTACCTGCTGCAACTCGGTACCTGGACTGCCGCCCGCCCGCTAGAAGAGGTGGACTTCAATGAGGTGTTAGCGGCCGACGACGCCTGGTGGACGGATCGGTACGGGGTGGATCACGATCCCTCGGGCCTGTTCTGCGAGGCCAACGTGCTGCGCTACCGGCCACACCCTGACCTCGTGGTGCGAGTGGGGGCCGGGGCCACGCCGGCCGACTTAGAACGGGTACTGGCCGCTTCGACGCGATGCGGGGTGGAGCCCCGGATAAGCCGGGCCATCGACGAGGACGACACCGCTTTTGCCGCCACCCTGTCGGCCCACCGGTTTGGTCGGATCAGGACCGTTGGCTTCGTTTCCGAGACGGTCCGCCGAGCGGCCATCGCCGCCGAGGTAGATCTGGTGGACGAGGCGGTTACAGCCAGCGGCCGACTCGAACTGCGCCACTACGTCCGGGAGCAGGCCGTGAGTCGAACCCTGCACCGCTTCGGCAACCTAATAGGAACTCAGAGAACCGATTTCATCGTTTGATCGCTAGAAATCAACGGAATCTATTGTTATAAGTAGATATAGCGACCGGATCACTGGCACAAGAGGCGGAGTTTCGCGAGACTGAACACATGCGACGCCCCCCACTTCGGATCCTGGATCTGGTCGGCAGTCCAGAGGCCCGAGGTCACGCCCACGGAGCGACGTTCGTCGACGAGATCCGTACCTACACCGACGAGCGGGTCCGGCTGGCTGGCTCCCAGTTCTGGGCCGGCGGAGAGATCGACCGCGTCGACGTACTGGATATCGCCCGGTCCTGTCTCCCAGCCCACGAGGCCCACTCGGCTGACCTGTACGCCGAGATGTGCGGAATCGCCGACGGTGCCGGGATCACGCCCGAGGAGGCCGTGGTGGTCGGGGGCTTTACCGACTTTGTCGACACGGTGCGCTCCGTAGTTGGCGGACGGCACCCCGACGAGGTCGTCGAGGATGACTGCACGGCGTTCATCGTTCCCGACCACCGTTGTGATGGACAGGGCTTCTACGGCCAGACCTGGGATATGCACGACACCGCCACCCCGCACGTGGTGATGCTGCGTATCCGGCCCGACGACGGACCGGCCTCACTGGTCTTCACTACCACCGGCTGCGTCGGCCAGTTAGGTATGAACGAGGCTGGTGTGTGCGTCGGCATCAACAACTTGGTGGCTACCGATGGCTGCCGAGGTGTGATGTGGACGTCGGTGGTGCGCGAGGCCCTAACCCGGGACTCGGCCGTTTCAGCGCGCGACGCCGTGCTGGGCGCTGACCTGGCCGGCGCCCACAGCTTTCTGACATTTGACGCCTCTGGGGACGGGCACGTGATCGAGGCCTTCCCCTCCGCCCGTCCATCCGAGTCACTCAAGACCGATCCTCTCGTCCATACCAACCACGCCTTGTGGGACGAAGCGCTGGACCGCGAAGCGCCCAAACACGAGGTCCTGATGGCTAGTTCCACCCGCCGCCGTGAGCGGGCTCTTGAGATGCTCGACAGGGACGGCATCGATGTCGACGACCTGATGGCGGTGACCCGTGACGACCAAGCCGTCTGCCAGGTATCGACCGAGCCTTTCCACCTCGAGTCCAGCGGGGCGGCGATCATGCGCCCCCGGACCCGTGACTTCTGGGCTGTGTGGGGCCTACCTAGCCACAACGACTACATCCACATCCCCTTCGCTGCCTGACCGGAGGTGCAGAAATGGCCGAGATCACCTACGCCCCCCTCCAGGCCCGATGGGCAACAGAGTTGGCTGCCATTGAGCGGGCCGCCTTCCCGACGGCGGGGATCGCCGACCTTATGGTCGAGGAAGACATCCTCGCCCTCTGCGAGAAGTTCCCCGACGGCGGGTTCGTGGCCCTAGACGGGGAGACGCCGGTTGGGATGGGTGTCGGGATCCTGATCGACTTCGACTTCGACGAGCCGAACCATTCCCTGGATGATCTCACCGGCGAGAACTCGTGCGGTAATCATTCGGACAACGCCGACTGGTACTACGGCGTCACCATCGCCGTAGACGTGAACTACCGGCGTCTTGGGATCGGCCACCAGTTGTATATCCGCCGCAAGGACGTCGTCCGCCGCCTCGGCAAGAAGGGCATCGTGGCCGGCGGGGTCATCCCCGGGTACAAGGATCACATCGACGACATGACGGCTGACGAGTACGTAGACCGGGTGAGGGCCGGCGAGCTTTACGACCCAACGCTGAGCTTCCAACTGGAGAATGGGTTTGAGGCCGTCGGTGCCATCCCGGACTACATGGATGATCCGGCTGTGGGAAACAACGCTGTCCTCATCGTCTGGCACAACCCCGACCTGGTTGGTACCTGACCACGACCCGTCGGACCGGTCGACAACCCCCGCCTAGGCTCTGTGGCGACGACGACTGACCGGAGGCTGACCCGTGACCTGGGTCGACGGCCTACTCATCGACATCGACGGCGTGCTGTCCGTCTCGTGGGAGGCCATCGACGGCGCGCCCGGGGCTCTAGCTGAACTCCGAGCCCGACACGTTCCCCTGCGGTTCGCCACCAACACCACAACCCGGACCCGGACCGAAGTGGCTTCGCTTCTAACTGAGGCCGGTATGCCGGTTGATCCCGACGAGATCCTGACTGCCCCGGTGGCCACGGCAGCCCATCTCCGGCGACACCATCCGGGGGCCCGGTGCTACCTGTTGAACTCCGGGGACCTCTCCGAGGACTTGGACGGTATCGACGTGGTTTCTGGCGACGCCGTAGGACCGGTAGACGTGGTGGTGGTCGGCGGAGCGGGCCTGAACTTCACCCACACCGAGTTGAATCGGGCCTTCGGCCACCTCTTGGACGGGGCGACGTTCGTGGCCATGCACCGCAACCTCTACTGGCGGACGTCGGTTGGGATGGAGCTGGACACCGGCGCCTACGTGGCTGCCCTGGAGGAGTCCTCGGGAATGGCCCCCGTTGTGCTGGGCAAGCCTTCACCCGAATTTTTCGCCACCGGGGTGGCTGAATTGGGTCTGCCGCCCAACCGGGTGGCCATGGTGGGTGATGACGTGGATAACGATGTATTGGCCGGCCAACGGTGCGGGCTTCACGGGATTCTGGTGCGGACCGGGAAGTTCCGACCTGAGGCGCTCGACATGGCGTCCGGCACCCCAGACCACGTGGTGGACGGCTTTGCCGACGTGCCGGCACTCCTCGACCACTGACCGGCCCGGCTTGTGGGCGACGGGTCAGACGTCGTCGGCCAGTGAGGCGGGCAGAGACAAGCGGCTCATACGGCCTCCGTCGACGGTAAGCACCTGGCCGGTCACGAAACCGGCATCTGGGGTGGACAGCCATAAGACGGTGGCCGCCACGTCGGTCGGATTTCCGATCCGGCCCACCGGGTGCAAAGACGCCAACTCGGCTACCGCCCGGTCTCTGTCCGGGTGCTTATCCACGTAGGCCCGGTTCAGGTCGGTGTCGACCCACCCGGGAGCTACTGCGTTGCACCGGATTCCCATCGGACCCAAGTCGACGGCCAGGGCCCGGGTCAGACCGTGCACTCCAGCCTTGGAGGCGGCATAGGAGACGTGTCGGGCGTTGGCCCCCAGGCCCTCGATGGACCCGATGTTCACGATCGCCGGGTCATCTCGGCCCTCCATGAGGGGGAGAAGATGTTTGGCCATGAGGAAGGGACCCCGCAAGTTCACGGCCATTGTCAGGTCCCAGTCGGCCACCGTCTCATCGGCTACCGACCGGTTGGCCATGATCCCAGCGTTGTTGACTAGCACGTCTACGCCACCGTGCCCGGCGTGCGTCGACTCGGCGAACTTCATGACCGACGCCTCGTCTGTCACATCCAGGGGGACCCACTCCCGGTGCCCGGTCACGTCTAGTTCGGCCCCGACGGTCTCGGGATCGTTGAGGTCTCCGACGATGACGGTGGCCCCCTCGGCGGCGAACCGGTCGACGATGGCCCGCCCGATGCCCTGAGCACCTCCGGTGACGACGACCACCCGTCCGGCGGCCCGACCCAACCCAGCCTCCGGACTTCGGTCGGCACTCATGCCGCCGTGTAGCCCCCATCGACGCTTAGGTTGGCGCCGTTGATATGCCGCGAACGGTCATCGGCCAGGAACGCGACCAGGTGGGCGACCTCTTCCGCAACCGGGATACGACCCTCCGGGATGTCCGGGAGGTTCATGGCGCGTACCTCGTCGACCGTTCTGTCACGCTCCGAGTACAGCATGTGGGTGTCGACGGCACCCGGGCAGATGGCGTTGACTCGGATGCCCTCAGCGGCATGGTCCAGTGCCATAGCCCGGGTGAGGTTGGTGACCGCCCCCTTGGAGGCGCAGTAGGCGGCCAGCCCGGCGGCGCCGACCAGGCCATTGGTGGAGCTGATATTCACGATGGCTCCACCGCCGGCTGACCGTAGGGCGGGCAGAGCCGCTCTGCTGGTTCGGAACAGACCGTCCACGTTGGTCGACATAACCCGATGCCATTCCTCGTCACTGGTTCCCTCGGCATCGGCCCGGGTGATGACCCCGGCCGCGTTGACCAACACGTCGAGACGGCCGAACGTACCGACGGCGGTCGCCACCGCCGCCTCGCCGTAGCCCGGTTCAGCCACATCGCCCAGAGCCGTGGTTACCGTGCCGCCGGCCGCCGAGATCTCATCGACGGCCGCTCCGGCCCGGTCGGCATTCCGTCCGCCCACCACGACGGCGAACCCATCGGCGGCTAGGCGCAGAGCACAGGCCCGCCCAATGCCTGAGGAGGCACCGGTGACCAGGGCGACTCGGTTCGTATTGGTCGTGTTGCTCATGGCCAGGTCCTTTCGTCGGTTCCGTTCCCGGTTGGGAACGGTTACATCTCCCGCCCGGAACGCAGCCGGAGCCGCCTGGCGTATAGGTCGACGCCCCACCCGAGGACCGGGTCAGGGACATTCCGGTTGGGGCGGCCGCGAGTCAACATGGCGTCCAGAAGGTCCGAGCCCTCGTCACACATCATCTCGGCGACCAACTTTCCGCAGACAGCGCCCCGGCTCAGCCCGGTTCCATTGTGCACGCCGGCAGCGAAGATCCCGTCGACGAGACGGCCGAAGACCGGCTCGCCGTTGCGAGCCATGCTTAGCGGCCCGCCCCATGTGTACTCGAAGGGCACATGGACCAGTTCTGGGAACCGCGCCTCGAAGGCTCGCCGGTGGGCCCGGCCGGCCCGCTGGCGGCGGCGTCCCCCAGCCAGCGAGTGACGGCTGTACGAGTAGACGTTCCGAATCAGGATGCGGCTGTCGCTCAGCCGTCGCACTGTGGTGCCCGACGGGGCGGCGGGGATCACCCCCCAGGTAAGTGGGCCGCCGATGGAGGCCGACTCCTCATCGGTCAATGGCCGGGTCATCGACCCCCAGGTGACGACTGGGATTAGGTGATGGCGGTAGAAGCCGAACCCAGAGAGGAAGCCGTTGTTAGCCAGCAGCAGTTCCGACGTGCGGACACTGCCTTTGTCGGTCCACAACTCGTGGGGCGGTCCGGCGTCCAGCCAAGTCACTGGTGTCTCCTCGTGCACCACCACGTTGGACGGCAGGCTGGTGGCCAGACCTCGGCATAGGGCAGCAGGTTGCATGAGAGCGGTGCCCGGGGTGTGGAGGCCGCGAACGTAATGGTCGATGCCCAGTCGGTCGACTAGGGCGTCGCCTGCCAGGACCTCGTAGGGCTCTTCAATCCGGTCCAGGGCTGCCGCGAAATGCTCCAGTTCGGCGATACCCCGGTCAGTGCAGGCCGCGTGGGTCTTACCGCCCCATATCCAGTCACAGTCAATGTCATGGCTGGTGACCGCGTCGTTGAGGTAAGCCAGCCCGGCACGGTTCAGGGCGATCTGCTGCTTCTCGAACTCGTCGGCCTCGGCGAACCCTTCGGAGCGGATGTTGTGGGCGTGGTCGATGCCGAACCCCGATGACCGGCCTGCTGCACCGTTTCCGATCCGTCCCGCCTCCAGCAGAAGGACACGGGCGTCGGGGCGCAGTTCTCCCAGCCGCCGGGCCGCTGCTAGCCCGGTGAAGCCGGCGCCTACCACCACCACGTCGGCCTCTGTCGGCCCGATAAGGGGAGCGGCCGGGGCAACCTCGGGGAGGGTCTCAAACCAGCCGTTGTCGCGGCTGGTGCGCGGTAGGAGGGTTACGGCTCCCACGGGGTCTAGGACAGGTCCATCCAGATGGTCTTCAACTCCGTGTACTGCTCGTGGGCGGCGATCGACTTGTCCCGCCCGCCGAAGCCCGACTGTTTGAATCCGCCGAACGGGGTGGTGATGTCACCCTCGCCGTAGCAGTTCACGGCCACCGTGCCGGCCCGTATGGCCCGGGTAGCTAGGTGGGCGGTCCGCAGGTCGGTGGTGTGGATGGTCCCGGCTAGCCCGTAGTCGGTGTCGTTGGCGAGGCGAATAGCCTCTTCCGGGGTGTCGAAGGCGGTCACGGCCAGCACTGGGCCGAATACCTCCTCGCGAGCCAGCCGGCTGGACGGGTCGACGTCGGTGAACACGGTGGGCTCCACGAACCAGCCGCCGCTGTCTTCCCGGACCCGCCTGCCGCCTACGGAGCAGGTCGAACCGGCCTCATGAGCGTCGGCGATATGACCCATCACCTTGTCCAGGTGTTCCTCCTCGATCATGGCCCCCATAGTCGTCTCAGCGACCAGCGGGTCTCCCACCACCCAGTCTCGGCTGCGTTCGGCTATGCGTTCCATCAGCTCGTCGGCGACCGAGCGCTGCACGATGAGCCGAGAGTTAGCGCTGCAGTTCTGTCCACCGTTCCAGAAGATGCCCTCGCAGATTCCGGTTGCCGCGGCGTCCAGGTCGTCGGCGTCGGCCATGACGATGACCGGACTCTTACCGCCGCACTCCAACAGGACCTCCTTGAGGTTGGAATCGGCCGAATACCGGAGGAAGTGGCGGCCTACTTCGGTGGAGCCGGTGAAGGCCACACAGTCCACGTCGGGGTGCCGTCCGATGGCTGCGCCGGCCGTCGGGCCGAAGCCGGGAACTACGTTAAACACCCCGTCCGGAATACCGGCCTCTACGGCAAGCTCGGCGATACGGATGGTCGACAGGGAAGTCTGCTCCGCCGGCTTGACCACGCAGGTGTTGCCGGCGGCCAGGATCGGCCCCAACTTCCAGCCGGCCATCATGAGTGGGTAGTTCCAGGGCAGTACGGCGCCAACTACGCCAATCGGCTCGCGGACCACCATGCCCACCTTGCCTGGGCCAGAAGGCGAGAGTTGGTCGTAGAGCTTGTCGGCCGCCTCAGCGTGCCACCGCAGTGTGGCCACCAGGTCAGGGACGTCGATACCGGAACAGTCGCTGATCGGCTTGCCGGCCTCCAACGTCTCGATGATGGCCAATTCGTCAGTGTGGGCTTCGACCAGGCTGGCGAACCGAAGGATCAACTGCTTTCGGTCGACAGGGGCCATTCCCCCCCAGGGTCCCTCCTCGAAGGCGGCACGGGCTGCGGCGACGGCACGGTCCACATCGTCAGCGTCGCCCTCGGCCACCTGGGCCAACTCTTGGCCGGTAGCTGGGTTGAGGGTGGCGAAGGTCTTCCCGGAGACTGCCTCCACGCTTCGGCCGCCGATGACGGCTCGGGTAGAGGGCTGAACGGAGGCGGCCAAGGCCGCCGGATCGGCGAGGTCGGTGGCCATCAGGCGGCTCCCTTTGGTTGTGGCCGGCTCACACCGGCGCGGTCGGTCATACGGACCAGCCAGTCCCGCTCGTCGTCCCACTCCCGGAAGACCAGTCGGTTCCGGTCTACCCGGTTGGTGGGCAGGGTGGAAAGTGCGGCCTGTAGGGCGACGCGGCCCTGATGGGTCATGGGCAGTACAGGGCGCCGGCACGGTCCCACTACCCGTCCGACCATGTTGGCGGCTGTCTTGATGGCCACGTTGTACTCGGCACCATGGGGGTTGTCCCAGAAAAAGAGGTTGGCGGGCGCCATCTGGCACCACAGATCGAGGGCTTCGGTGTGGCGCCCGGCAGTTATGTGGTCCCAAAGGGCCACGCACTCGTGGGGCATCACGTTGGCCGCTCCCCATATCCAGCCGGCGCTGCCGGCCTGGAGGGCGAATGGGGCGAGTGGGTCGGCACCGGCCAGGACGTGGCCGCCGATGCCGATTAGTTGCTGGAGGCGAATCAGGTCACCAGTCGAGTCTTTGATGTAGTCGATGTTCTCGATGGCGATCAGTTTCCGGTACAGGTCCGGGGTGATGTCAAAGCCGCTGCTGACCGGGATGTTGTAAAGGACCAGCGGGACGTCGATAGCCCGGGCCAGTTTTTCGTAGTGGTAGAGAACACCCCGCTCGAATGGTCCCTCAAAGTAGGGGGGTAGCACCATCACCGCCGAGGCCCCAAAATCAATGGCAGCCCGGGAGTTCCGGATGGCGTCCACGGTGGTGATGGCTGAGGTTTGGCAAATCACCGGGACCCGGCCCGCGACCTGCTCGATGCCGATGCGGAAGATCCTCTCCTTCTCTTCGGCGGACAGAAAGGCGAACTCGCCCGTTCCGGCGGCTAGGACCAAGCCGTGGACACCCGCCTCGACGAGGTCTTCTACATGATCGCGTAGGCGCCCTTCATCCAGTACCTCGCCGCTGTCGTCGAACGGGGTACTCATGGCGGCACACACACCGTGGAGCAGGGGGAGGGTGGGTCCGCTGCCGTTCGTGTTGCTCATCTCGTCCTCGTAGTTCCTTGGGGCGGGGTCAGGTGACCAGGTCGGGTAGTTCGGCATCCCGGCGGGCCACGAACTCGTCCAGTTCCCGACTCACGTTCTCGGGCAGCGACGGCTCCTCGTACTCGTCCAGCATCTCGCGGCACCGGACTGTGGCGCGTTCCTCGGCGCTCTGGCCGCCTTCGGCTAGCCACTGCTCGTAGTTATCACTGTTCATCATCTCGGGCATGGAGAAGGCGGTCTGGAAGTTAGCCAGGGTATGGGCCGTGCCTAGGTGGTGGCCGCCCGGAGGAACCTCGCGCATGGTGTCCAGCACCTCATCCAGGTCATCGAACGAGACACCGCTGCCTAGCCGGTACATCATTTCTAACTGTTCGCTGTCGAGGACCCACTTGGCGTAGGACTGACACATGGCGCTCTCCAGGTAGCCGGTGGTGGACAGTATGAAATTTGTACCCGCCATCAAAGCGCCGTACATGTTGCGGGCCGCCTCGTAGCCGGCCTGGGCGTCGACCATTTTGGAGCTGGAGCAGGATCCGCTGCACCGTGACGGAAGTCCGTAGTGGCGGGCCATCTGGGCGGTGAGCAGGTTCATGTGGCAGATCTCTGGCGTGCCAGCCTGTGGGGCGCCGGTCTTCATGGAGACCGTGGACACCCACTGGCCGTAAAGGGCGGGGGCACCAGCTCGGACCAGTTGCGAGAACGCCACGCCGGTTAAGGCCTCGATGTTGACCTGGATGACGGCGCCCACCGTCGAGGCGGGCGTGGAGGCACCGCCCAGCACGAAGGGGCTGAACAGGGTGGCCTGGTTAGCCGCTGCAAACACCCGGACGCTGTCCAGCATGGTCTTGTCCCAGACGAGGGGGGTGTTGCCGTTAGCCAGGCAGGTCATGACCGTAGTGTCCCGAACGAACTCCTGGCCGAACACGATTCCAGCCATGTGCAGGCTGTCCTCGGCCCGCTCCTTTGATGTCACGGACCCCATGAACGGCTTGGACGAGTAACGCAGCAGGCTGTCGGTCATGTAGAGGTGTCGCTTGGGGACCGGAACGTCCATCGGTTCGCAGACCACGCCGCCCGACATATGCAGGGCCGGCGACAAGTGGTTGAGTTTGGTGAAGTTCTTGAAATCCTCCAGGGTTCCTGGGCGACGGGTGCCGTCCAGGCCTAGGACGTACGGGGCACCGTAGGACGGCGTGAAGATGGTCTTACCGTTGCCTACCGTCACTGTGTGGGCCGGGTCCCGGGCCACCATGGTGTACGAAGAGGGGGCGGTGCCGATTAGGGCCATCAGATGCTCGCGGTCGAGGCGCACACGGTCGCCGTCCACGGTGGCTCCGGCATCTCGCCACAGAGCCAGGGCGTCGTCACAGCGGAACTCCACCCCAACCTCCTCCACGACGTCCATAGAGGCGTCGTGTACGACCTGTACCTGGTTGTCAGACAGCAGGTCTACCCAGGGGATCCGGCGTTCCAGCTCGGGAAGCCAGGAGCGGGTTTTGGAGCGTCGCCTGGCAGTCCGGGCGTCACGCCCCCGCCGGACGCGACCCAGTTCGGGTTCGACCGAGGTGTCGGTCATCGGGGTCCCGGGGCGCATCTCACTGGGGGATGCTCCCCATGATCGGACCGAAATGCAAGGCCGGCACGGATTGTTGAGGGTGGTGACCGCTGCGAGACTCCGTCCGTGTCTGACACCCCCACTCCCGATCCGGTCCGTTCTAGGCGCGGAGCTCTCGGCCACCTGCGGGTTGCGGACTTCAGTCGAGTTCTGGCTGGCCCCATGGCGACAATGGTCCTGGCTGACCTAGGGGCGGACGTGGTCAAGGTCGAACAGCCTGGCGTGGGTGATGAGACGCGTACCTGGGGCCCGCCGTGGTGGGGGGAGGGGGAAGAGGCGGCTAGTACCTACTACTTGGGCCTGAACCGCAACAAGCGCAGCATTGCCCTGGACCTCCGGAACCCCGACGACCTGGCCGTAGCCAGCCGCATAGCCCTAGGGGCCGACGTGGTGGTCGATAACTTCCGGGTTGGGACAATGGCCCGGTTCGGCCTCGACCGGGGCTCGTTGGCCGACCGGAGGCCGGATCTCATCACGTGTTCGGTAACCGGCTTTGGCAGCACAGGGAAAGGTGCCGAATTGGCCGGCTACGACTTCCTCGTGCAGGCCATGAGCGGCGTGATGGCCATAACCGGCCGGGCCGATGGCGAGCCGACAAAGGTCGGGTCGGCTGTGGTCGACAAACTCACCGGGCTCTACGCGGCGATTGCCATCCTGGCCGCCGTGGAGGAGCGTCGGGTCAGTGGTCTCGGCCAGCATGTCGAAGTATCGCTGATGGGATCGGCCTTGGCCGGGCTACTGAACGTGGGTTCGAGCCATGTAGTGGCTGATACCGACCCGGGTCGGCAGGGCAATCGCCATCCGTCCATCGTTCCGTATCAGCCCTATCGCACGGCCGACGGGGTGCTGGCTATCGCGGCGGCTAGTCCGTCGCTGTGGGAGAAGCTCTGTACGGCGTTGGACAGGGAGGTCTGGCTGACTGACGAGCGGTTTGTCAACAACGAGGCTCGTATGGTTCATGCTGACGACCTGGAGGCCGAGATTGAGGCCGCCCTAGCCGCAGGGTCGACGGCTAAGTGGCTGGAGTGCTTGCGGGCTGCCGGCATTCCAGCTGGCCCCATTAACACGGTCCGCGGGGCGTTCCGAGATGCCGCCGAACTGGGCCTGGATCCGGTCGATGAACTGGATGACGGGGGAACGACGGGTGGTCGGCAGGGGCCATTCCGTTCGGTTCGGTCACCTATCCGGATGTCGGCCACTCCGCCGACGGTTCGCCGTCGACCGCCGACTAACGATGAGCATGGCCGAGAGGTGCGCTCCGAACTGGAGGGTTAACCGTGCTGGCCACGCAGTCGGTCAGATTAGGGCTCGATGATGTTATAGAAGCGCGGGAACGGGGTTATGCAATCGAACAGGGACCGGAGGCCGTTCACGTTGCCTTCGGCGACCAACGAACCATCGTCCAGTAGGGAGTCGATGGTGGCTCCCTCAGCGATCAGGCGTTCGATGGCCGCCCGGTCGCCTCGGACCATCACGTCGGGTGTGGGGTAGGTCCTGCCGGGGACGGAGTGCATGGTTCCGTTCGAGAGTTCGATCCGCACAGCGGTGTCCTGGTCTGTGACGTACCAGTTCATGGCTAGTGGGCTGACGGCCACGGCGGCCGGCCCGTCCAGTGAAGCGGCGATGAGATCGAAGGCCTGCTGCAGGTCCATACCGGCAACCATCTCGGGTCGGGGCCGGCTTGTCGACTCGAGGGCCAGCGAGCCGTTGCGTAGTTCCTGGGCCCCGGTTAGGTAGATGTCCCGCCATGGTCCGCTTTCGGCCCGGTAGGCCAGTTGTTCGAAGGCGTCGGCCTGTAGTAGGCGGGCTTTTTCACAACTCGGGTCGGTGAACACGGCGTGCCGTAGGACTTCAGCCACCCATCGGTGGTCGCCGGCCTCGAAGGAGGCTTGAGCTTGTTCCAGTAGCCGGTCCATGCCCCCCATGAAGTCCACGTAGCGTTTTCCGGCTTCCACCGGTTCGTACGGTTCGAGGCTGGAGGGGTGGCCGTCGTAGAAGCCGAGGTAGCGCTGGTAGACCGCCCGGACGTTGTGGCTGACCGTGCCGTAGTAGCCGTGGCACAGGTAGTCGTCCCACAGGCCGGGCGGGAGGTCGATGGCGGCCGAGATTTCGTTTGGGGTGTGCCCCAGGTTGATGAGCCGCATGGCCTGGTCGTGCAGCCACCGGTAGAGATCACGTTGGCGGGTCAGGTAGCCCTGGACCGCCTCACTTCCCCAGTGGGGCCATCCGTGACTGGCAAACACCACGTCGGACACTCCGCCCCAACGGTCCAGGGCCTCATCGATGTAGCGGCTCCACATGAGGGCATCGCGAACGAGGGCTCCTCGCAGGGTGAGCACGTTGTGCATGGTGCCAGTGCAGTTCTCGGCCATACAGAGGGCTCGGTGCTCGGGAAAATAGAAGTGCATTTCGGCTGGTGCCTCGGTCTCCGGAGTGAGCTGGAACTCCACCCGGATGCCATCCAGCACTAGTTCCTGGCCAGTTTCGGTGATCTCGATGGTCGGCGGGACCAGCGCTGAGGATCCGGTGGCCAGGCCCTTACCCAGGCCCTGGTCGACGTGTCCCTGTTCGTCCCAGGGAAGGAGCATTCCAAACTGGTACATGGCCCGTCGGCCCATGGCTGGTCCGGCCAGCAGGTTCTCGGCTACCGCCTCTCGGAGGAACCCTTCCGGGGCCACGATCGGAACCTCACCAGCGTCGATGCGCTCCTGTTCCACCATGCCGAGAATCCCACCGAAGTGGTCGACGTGGGAGTGGGTGTAGATCACGGCGGTGACTGGACGAGACCCAAGGTGTTCGGTAACGAGCTCGAAGGCCGCCCGGGCCGTCTCGGTAGTGGTAAGAGGGTCGATCACCACCCACCCTTTGTTGCCGCGGATGAAGGTTGCGGTCGAGGTGTCGAAGCCTCGTACCTGGTAAAAGCCGTCGGTTACCTCGTAGAGGCCGTGCTGGGCATTGAAGCCGGCCTGGCGCCACAGTGACGGGTTGACGGTGTCGGGGCATGACCCGTGGACGAAGTCTGATTTCGAAAGGTCCCAGGAGATGGGTAGCCACGGGTTCGGCTGGATCTTCTCGATAATCGGCTCGATCCTGGTGGCGATGAAGCCCCGGGCCACATCGGCGGCATCCGTGCCGTCGTCGGGGGGCAAGGATGCAGCGAAGGCCTCGAGGTCGGCCCGCACGAAGGACGTAGCGGGTTTTTTGGCCCGTGGGTCGTCGGTCATGGGCTCTCCTCGAAGATCGGGGCCGTCGGGGTCGGTCAGGGGCCGGAGAAGACGGGACCGGTGTGGTCCAGCATGGGTATCGGCCCGGGGCCGTCCTGGTAGCGGTTCAGTTCGAAGCGACCGACGACGAAGTGGTGGACCTCGTCGGGGCCGTCGGCCAGCCGGAGGGTGCGTTGCTGGGTGTACATCCGGGACAGCGGGGTCCATTGGGAGACCCCGGTGGCTCCGTGTATCTGGATGGCCTCGTCGATGATTCGACAGACCCGCTCGGGAACCATGGCCTTCACGGCACTGATCCACACCCGGGCTTCGGCGTTGCCCATGGTGTCCATGGCCCTGGCGGCACGTAGGACCATCAGCCGCATGGCCTCGATCTCGATTCGGGCCCGGGAGACCACCTCCATGTTCTTGCCCAGGTGGGCGATGGTCTTCCCAAAGGCCTCGCGGTACAGGCCCCGGCGACACATCAGCTCAATGGCCCGCTCGGCAGCCCCGATTGAGCGCATGCAGTGGTGTATGCGGCCTGGCCCGAGTCGCATCTGGGAGATCTCGAAGCCCCGGCCTTCACCGAGCAGGATGTTCGACGCCGGGACCCGGGCGTCGTCGAAGGTGATGTGCATGTGACCGTGGGGGGCGTCGTCGTCGCCGAACACATGCATCGGGTGATCGATGGTGACCCCCGGGTTGTCGATAGGGACGAGGATTTGCGATTGCCGGCGGTGTGGGGGGCCGTCGGGGCTGGTCTGCACCATGGTGATCATCACCTTGCACCGGGGGTCGCCGGCACCTGAGATGTAGTACTTGGTCCCGTTAATCACCCACTCCTCGCCGTCTAGGACTGCCCGGCAGGCGATGTTCTTGGCGTCTGAGGAGGCCAGGTCGGGTTCGGTCATGGCGTAGGCCGACCGGATTTCTCCGTTCAGGAGGGGCTCTAGCCACCGCTCCTTTTGCTCCGGGGTGCCGACCCGCTCCAAGACCTCCATGTTTCCGGTATCGGGGGCCGAGCAGTTGAGGCTTTCCGAAGCCAGGGGGTTCTTTCCCAGTTCAGCAGCGATGTAGGCGTAGTCCAGGTTGGACAGGCCTTCACCGGTCTCAGCGTCGGGAAGGAAGAAGTTCCACAGGCCGGCCCGTCGGGCTTCAGTCTTGAGTGCCGCCAGGATGTCAAGTTGCCCCGGGTGGTATCCCCAGTGGTCGGTTCGTTCGGCCCCGAGGCGGTGGAACTCGAGGGTGACCGGTTCCACCTCGTCGGCGATGAACGAGCGGACTTGGTCGTAGAGGGGCCGGGCCCCATCGGACATGGTCAGGTCCAGCGATGGGTCGCTCGGGTCGCCTATGTGTAGGCCGGGGCCGGTGGCCATGGGTTGAATCCTCCGAGGATGGGTCGGGGGCGAACCTAGGCGGTCTGGTAGACGGTCTCCCCAGCGGGCATGATGCGCGCCATGGGAGTGGCCGACGAGGTGCTGGGACTGTTCATCGCCCAGGGTTCCAACAGCTACGCCGAGCAGGTGACCATGGAGGAGCACGCCCGTCAGGCTGCGGCGTTGGCCCAGGCTGAGGGGGCATCTGACGCCTGGGTGCTGGCCGCCCTGCTTCACGACATCGGCCACTTCCTTGAGGAGCCGGACTCCGAGTTCGGGGTGACCGACCACGGCACGTCGGGTGGGATGTGGTTGGCCGAGCGGTTCGTGGAGGAGGTCAGCGAACCTGTCCGACTCCATGTGGCTGCTAAGCGATACCGGTGCTTCGTTGACCCCGACTACCAGTCTCGGCTCAGTTCGGCTTCGGTGGGAACGCTTCACCTCCAAGGAGGCCCGATGTCGGCCGACGAAGCGGAGACCTTTGAGGCCGAGCCATACGCCGACGGGGCCCTGGCCGTCCGGTCTTGGGACGACGGGGGGAAAGTCGACGGTCTAGACGTCCCCTCATTGGTCGCATGGCAGACGCTGCTGGAGGATCCGAGGTTCCACCGGTGAGCGGCCTTTCAGTCATCTCGGTTTTGCCCGACGAGGTGACGGTGGAGTTGTCTGGGGGTCCGGCCCGCTTCCACGCCATCTGGCTACGTGACAACGCTCGGGACGACACTTCGCGTCACGCCGGAAACGACCAGCGCCTCTTCGACGTGAGCGAATTACCGAACCACGTGGTGGTCCGAGCCGCCGAGGTGGTGGACGGGCGGCTGCGGGTGGAGTTCGAACCGGATGGAGCGATCAGCACCTACGACTCAGCGTGGTTGGAAGCCCACCGCTATGACGGGCCGATCGATTTCTCGCCTCCGGTGGCCGTCCCCTGGTCGGCCGATGGGTTTGTCATACACCGCCTGGGGTGGGGGGACCGCGGAGACGTGGTGTCCCGTGCCGAGGCCAACGGAGCCTTAATGCGCGACGGCCTGGTTGTAGTGAACGGCCTGGCCACCGGCCAAGACCCTGGAGTCGAGATCAGGGACGTGGCCGGCCTGTGGGGTCCGATCCGGCTGACCAACTACGGCGAGGTCTTCCACGTGCGGGCCGAAGCCGACCCGGTGAACCTGGCCTTCACGCCACGGGCCCTAAATGTGCATACCGACAATCCGTACCGCCGTCCGGTTCCCGGCTATCAGTTGCTGCACTGCCTGGTAGCCAGCGGGAGCGGTGGGGTGACCGTCCTGGTCGATGGCTTCCGTGCCGCTGAGGTGCTACGCCACGAGGATCCGAAGGCGTTCGCCGTGTTGACCAGCCGACGGGTGCCCTTCCGGTGGGCGGGGGATGGGTTCGATTTGCGGAATCGGTCGGCGATAGTCGAGGTGGACGATCGGGGCGAGGTACGAGCCGTGCGGTACAACAACCGGTCAGCGGCCCCCTTTGATCTGCCGTATGGCGAAATGGCTGAGTTCTACGAGGCCTACCGCACCTTTGCCCGGCTGTTACATCGGCCGGAACTTGAGTTGCGGTTCACCTTGATTCCCGGTGAGTGCTTGGTGTTCGACAATGAGCGGATCCTTCATGGACGAGATGGCGAGGCCGACCCGGATCGGTATCTCCAAGGCTGCTACCTAGACCGAGACTGGGTCCACGGGAGGGTCGCCCCGCTCCCCGATTGACTAGTTCAGTCTTATGATAGCTGTGTAACACATAATATGTGCTACACATAAATATATGGCAAACCTGACCTTGGCTATCGACGACGACCTTCTCCACCGTGCTCGGGTGCGGGCTGCTGAGCAGGGCACTTCAGTTAACGCGGTGGTTCGAGACCTGCTGGTCGCATATTCGGCCGCCGACCGGGTGGAAGCGGCGCGCCGCCGTCTGGTGGCCCTCTCGGTCTCCTCGGCCGCTGGGTCTGGAGGACGACCGATTGTTCCTGAAGGCCCATGAGCCGTACTTTTGTCGACGCTTCGGTCCTCATCCGGCTGTTTGACGACGACGCTCCCGAGCGCCAGGCAGCGGCCCGGGCCTTAGTGGGTGCTACCGACGGGTCGGCTCTGGTCGTGTCGGGCCCCGGCCTGGCCGAGTTTCACCACGTGGTGACGGCGCTCTTGACCCGCCCACTTCAATCGATAGTGGCTGGCCGGGCTTTGGTCGAATTGGCTGAGTTGACGGTAGTGCCAGCGGACGCCTCTCTGGTTCTGGCCGCTGGCGACACGGCGTCCGAGTACGGCCTAACCACTCGGGACGCTCTGGCCGTCGAGGCGGCGGTGGTCGGTGGCTGTGACCGCATGGTCACCGAATCCCTTCCCGTCGGCACCGTGATCCGTGGCGTTCGAATCGAAGATCCAGCAGTGGGGAGCAATCCGTGATTTCGGGTATGGCCGATGGCGTTGGGAGGTCCGTATGAAGGAGATCAAGGGGTTGGTTTGCCACGACGTGGACGCACACGGCATCCGCATCCACGTAGCTGAAGTAGGGGAGGGGCCCCTGGTGCTGTTCGTGCACGGGTTCCCTGAGTCTTGGTATTCGTGGCGGAACCAACTGCCAGCCGTGGCCGAAGCCGGCTACCGAGCAGTGGCTATCGATGTCCGTGGTTATGGATCCTCTGAGGCCCCTGAGGCAATCGATGCGTATCGGCTGGTCGATTTGGCCGGCGACTGCGTCGGAGTAGTCGAAGCCCTTGGAGAGTCAGAAGCCGTCATCGTTGGTCATGACTGGGGTTCGCCTATTGCCAGCACGGCTTCCCTCTTACGCCCGGACATGTTTCGGGCGGTGGTTCTGCTCAGCGTTCCGTACACCCCTCGGAACGAAGTGCAACCGAGCGACTTCTTCCGATCCCTCGGAGGGAAGGATGTCTTCTATATCGACCACTTTCAGGAGCCGGGTGTGGCTGAGGCCGAGATTGCCACCGATCCGATTGCCTGGTTGGGCGCCTTCTACCTCAACGCCTCGGGCGAAGCTCCGGAGTTAGCACCCGGTGAACCACCCCGATTTTTCACCGAATCCGGGGGCCGGCTCGTGGACCGCTTGGCACCGTGGACCGGGCCATTGTCCTGGCTGTCCTCTGAAGACCTGGCGTTTTATGCCGACGAGTTCGCCCGTGCTGGATTCTCGGGAGGCTTGAACCGGTACCGGTGCATGGACCGCGACTGGTTTGATCTCCGGGCTTGGCACGGAGCGAAGATTCGACAGCCCTCATTGTTCATCGGCGGAGAGAAGGATGGGCCGACAGCGTTTGGCGCTGGCAGCATCGCACGGTTCCCGGAGACCCTTCCCGGCCTGCACGCCTCGGTGATCCTCCCGGGTGTCGGTCACTGGATCCAGCAGGAGGACGCTGAGGGAACCAACGCCGTTGTCCTGGGGTTCCTTAATGCACTGAGTTGAGTCGAGACGCAGGGAGAAGTGGTCTAGAGGCGTCGCCTAGGGTTTCTTTATGGGAAGGGGCGATCACGGCCGGTTGACCCGATCACTGGGCCTCCGCCACGTCTTCGCTCTCTCCACGGGGGCCATGCTCTCCTCTGGCCTGTTCCTGCTTCCCGGTTTGGCAGCCTCCAAGGCGGGACCAGCCGCGGTCGTGGCCTACCTGCTGGCCGGGGTCCTGGCCGTGCCAGCCATGCTCAGCGTGTCGGAGCTCGCTACGGCCTTGCCTAAGGCGGGCGGCGCCTACTACTTCCTGGAGCGGGCACTGGGGCCGGCAGTGGGCACGGTGGCGGGCTTCGGCACCTGGCTCTCCCTGGTTCTCAAGGATGCCTTCGCCATGGTTGGGATGAGTGCCTACCTGGTGTTGATCCTGGACGTGGACGCCACGAACCTTGCGCTGGCGCTAATCGCCTTGTTCACGTTGGTGAACGTGATTGGGTCCAAGGCCAGTGCCTCGATGCAGCTGGCCCTCGTGGTGGTGGTTCTGGCCACCATGGGCTGGTTCATCGTGGACGGGCTATTCGAGACAGCGTCGGTTGGGTTCGACGGGTCGAACTTGGACCCCTTCTTCACCTCCGGGACCAGTGGCGTGGTGGCAGTCGTCGGCCTGGTCTTCGTCTCCTACGGGGGCCTAACCAAGGTGGCCAGCGCCGCCGAGGAGGTCGACGATCCGTCTCACCGCATCCCGCTGGGTATGGCCCTGTCTCTGGCTGTGGCTACCACCCTGTACACCCTGGGCGTACTGGTCACGGTGGCTGTAGTACCGGCCAACGTGCTTCATGGCGACCTGGCGCCTATCCACACGGCGGCCGAGGCGGTACTGCCGAAGTTCGGGGCGTGGTTGGTCGTGGTGGCTGCCCTGGCTGCCTTTGCCTCGGCGGTCAACGCCGGGATCCTGGCCGCCGCCCGCTACCCGATGGCCATGGCCCGTGACGGTCTGCTTCCGGCCTGGATGGGCAGCCTTAGCCGCTTCGGAACTCCAGCGGTCGGTGTGGTCCTAACGGGTGCTGCCATCGCCGGGGTGGTGGTGGTCTTTGACGCCGAGGCCATCGCCAAGTTGGCCAGCGCCTTCGTGTTGCTGACCCTCGGTCTGGTGAACCTGGCCGTTCTAGTCCTGCGGGCCTCAGAGATTCAGTCATATGCCCCCGCCTTCCGGTCTCCGCTTTACCCATGGACCCAGTTGATCGGCATCGCCGTGTCGGCCTTCCTGATCTCTCAGCTGGGCTTTGCCGCCCTGGTGTTCATCGGGGTGGTGGTCGGCGTGGGTTGGGCTTGGCACCACCTGTATGCCACGCCTCGTACCGACCGGGCGGGCGCCATTCGGCACGTCTTTCGTCGGTGGGGGCGAGACGCCGACGACCTTCTAGACCGGGAGATCAGCGCGGCCATGGCCGGACACGGCCTCCGCAGCAACGACGACTACGCGGGTCTCATCGCTAGGGCCGTAGTGCTCTCTATCCCGGCCGGTACCGACATTTCTGAGGCAGCCAGCCGGGCATCCAGCGTGTTGTCGGACCGTATTGGGGTGCCTACCGAGAGCGTCACTGAGCGGTTTCTTGACACCGGCTCGCTGTGGATCCAGCCGTCGGACGATCACCCCACGGCTACCCCGGTGGCCCTATTCGACGCCATCGACAGAGACCAGCTGGTCATCGTTCGGGCGGCTTCCGGCATCCGGATTCCAGCGGCGTGGGGCGGGTCCGGAGAGCTGGTCAACGCTCTCTTCTTTCTGGCTGGCACGTCGTCGGATCCCGGTCGGTCGCTGCGCCTTGCCGGAGAGTTGGCCGGCTTCCTCCACACCGGAGCTCGGGCTTGCGGCCAGGCGGCCAGCGAGGCCGAGGTCAAGTCTTCGCTGCTTCCCGACCGGGCCGTTCGCCAGTACGCCTTGTTGCCCGAAGGCTTGGACGCCGGCCTGATCGGCCAACGAGTGGGGGGGTTGCATCTACCCGAGGGTGCCGAGGTGGCGGCGGTGACCCGTTTTGGGGTGCCGCTGGACGTTGACGACACCCTGGTGCTGGAAGCCGATGATCAGATCACGATCGTGGGCCCGGAGGACGCCATGCCGGCTCCGGGTGACCCGGCCCCTCTGGGCTGAGGTCGACGGTCAGGTTAGGAGCAGACGGCGGATCTCTGCCGCTCCAGCTACACGATTGGCGTCAGTGGCCGCGATAGGCGCCAGATTGATGTCTCGGGCTCCAGCCTCCAAATAGGGACGGAGCCAATCGGCGATGTCGGCTGGTGTCCCGACCGGGGAGTACCGCTCGAAGGCCGTGTAGGGGGTTCCATAGAATTTTTCCATGGCTGGGGCCAGAACGGAGGTCCCCTCGTCTGGCGTATCGCCTAGGCCGACCCAGATCTGGTAGCCGTGCCGCCAGGACACGTCGGTCCGCTTGGCGTCGGCGGCTACCTGCTTGGCGCGAGTCACACCCTCGGCGAACCGGGCTGGTGAGCACCAGGTAGCCAGCCAGCCGTCGCCCCGTCGCCCCGCTCGATCGATCGCAGCGTTCGACCGGCCGCCCACGGTGACCGGGACGGACGGTGACGGCGCCGGGTGAATGCATACGTCAGGGGCGTCGTAGAAATGGCCCCGGTGGTTGACCGTCCTACCGGCCAGTAGCGGTCGCAGTACATCCAGTGCTTCGTCGGTCTGACGACCTCGGGTGGCTGGGTTCACACCCACCACCTCCATCTCGTGGCGGTCCTCGCCGCCCACCCCGACGCCGAACGTGAGGCGCCCCGGAGCGTGGAGGGACAGCGTCGAGATCTGGCGCGCCACGGCTACCGGGTGGCGCAGGGCCAGGAGGTAGACCCCCAAGTACACCCCGATCGTGGGGTGCAGGCCGGCCAGCCACGACACGGTGGTCAGGCCATCCATGCCCCGGCCACCGAAGAAGGCAATGTGATCGGCGGTCAGCAGGTGGTCTAGGCCACCGTCGGCCACCGCCCCGACGTAGTTCGCTGCCTCGTCCCGGGAAGCGAACCCTCCTGGGGGGAGGGATACGCCGACCCGGATACCCGGGTCGGAGGTTGGGTTCACGGCGTTCGCTTCTCTCCGAACCGGTCCCACGAGGTGATTTTCTCGGCGCCGCGGTGTCGGGGAGCCACGCCCCACTTCCCGGTTGGGTGGCCGAGGGGCAGCAAAGCCAGCACCTCGTAGCGCTCGGGGATTCCCAGGAGGTCCCGCACCTCGCCCTCGTAGATGCGATGCAGGGTCGTCATGGCCGTTCCCAGGTCGAGCGAACGAGCAGCCAGCATGAAGTTCTGGATGGCCGGGTATACCGAGGCGTGGGTGGGTCCGACCGGCATGGGGCCCTCTTCGTCATGGACTGTCATGTCGATGGACGGCATGAGTAGTAGCACGAGGACCGGCACGTGCTCCAGATTCTGGGCTAAGTGGACGGTGGCCCGGTTGTTGCGTTCCCAGCCCTCGCGGACGGCGTCGTTGGGGAACTCGGTCGGGGCGATGACCGGCTCGTAGCGGGCCCAG
>Ga0209228_1000333_pt1 | contig 24735 bp, 22 predicted proteins | sample METZYME_3_150m_FD_187547 | JGI IMG/M metagenome (GOLD analysis project Ga0209228, IMG submission 187547) | Marine microbial communities from oxygen minimum zone in mesopelagic equatorial Pacific - METZYME_3_150m (SPAdes) (version 2) | ecosystem: Environmental > Aquatic > Marine > Oceanic...
TGATTACCTTGCCCGTTGTCGCATCAACAGGAAACATGGTAATAGCGTTGTGTGTACTACAAACCACTTTACACAAATCACAGCCCTTACAACGTGGCTCAATGACTATCGCCTTATTGGTGCTTTCGTCCATCATGATACAATCAGATTCTGGACAGTACATTATGCACAATCGGCATCCTTTATCCGCAATACACTTATCATTATCTACCCACGCTATGTTATACACGCAAAAATTCTCCTCCTCATTAAATGACTAAATCTTAGAACCAACTGTTAATTCCCAATAACTACTACACTTCGATTAACTGCAGGTTTTCTTGTTTCGCTGCCCATTCTTGCGACAGGCTATACGACTCTGTAATACACTCCATATTAGCCTTCAGAAGGTCATTCTTTTTCTTATATTTCTTCTTGATAGCTTCATCAAGTGAGGCGGTACCACCAGAAGCTACAAACTTCTTCCCAAATCTCTCTTGAAGAGCGCCATCCAAAGATTCCAAGCTCACTACTTTGGTCACACCCGCACACGCACCAATCATTGCCATATTGGTAGATAACTCGGTCTTGCCCACGTCCAGAGCAAGCTTAGTTGCGTCATGGTTGAATACCTTAACATTGAGGTCAGCTAAAGTTGCACGATCTTCATCATTTAAAAGGTCAGCGGGTGTGTTGATAATAATCATACCGTTTTCTTGGATCCCATCATAGAAAGGTGCCGTATAGCTTTTCTGCATGGTGATAACCTGAGGATGAAATATCATAATGACATCTGGAAATACTAATTCGCCGCGGTCATAAATACGCTCCGAGCCAATCCTGCAATAACTCTCAGCGGGCGCCATCCTCTTTTCTGCTCCAAAAAATGGATTAGAGATAGAAAATTTACCATCACGATTGGCAGCCATAGCCAAAAGATGTGCAGCGGTCACTGCTCCCTGCCCCCCCAAACCAGAAATACGGATATTCATCCTTGCCATAGCTTCTACTCCTATCTCTTTATTATCAGTTAACCCGCTTTTGCTGCTTTTGCAGCGTCTCTAGCAGCTTTTTTTCGAGCTTTGGTCTCAGCTTTAACAGAATCGATTAGTTTCTGAGCCTCTTCAGTTACAAATTCTTTCTGTACAAATCGACCACCAATAGTCTCGGAGTCCTTCATCTCATCCAATCCTTCCATGCTCTGTTTCCCGATTTCAAGAATACATGGAGTATAAAGTTGTACAAATGTCGGCCCGATTTCTCGTGCAACAAGCACGGCATTTTTAATAGCTTCTTCGACTCTATTAGGTTTACTTACCGTTAACATAGCAACATATGCACAGCCTGCTTCTCTTGCAATTTCGGCAAGTCGAACCTTATCAAAGTTTTTGCCCTTTGGGGCCATCTTGGCCACGAATCCCTTCTGCATCAGGCCACTTTCTTGACCACCCGTATTCGCATAAAGCTCGTTATCAAAACAAATCGTGGTAAAATTTTCCTGACGAAACCAAGATTGCATTGTCATATCAAGACCAATATCAACCGTCGCTCCATCACCAGCCAAAACTACTACATCTTTTTCTACATCTGGGAAGCGCGCCTTCAAAGTACGCTTCAAACCAGAAGCAATCGCGTTCTGATTTCCAAAAAGCGAGTGAATGTTCTGAACGGCTACATGCGGAAACACCAGGCTAGTACAACCAGTGGAGCCAACAAAAACAGTATCCTCAGGAGCGGGTAAGCTAGCTAGAATATAACGAAAAGCAATAGACTCCGGACAGCCAGCACATAATGAATGCTGCTCTATCAATTCTTTGGACGAACCAATGTCCTTCCAACCTCTATCCTGCTTGCCATAAGTTGCGCTTTCAACTAGCTCCTGATACTCAGGAGGCATAATGCTTTCAAATTCATCACAGAGTTGAATTTTTTCTTTACTCATTAGAAAACCCCTTTAAATTAAAATCTCTAATCGAGAATTAAATAGCTATTATAGTTAAAATATAGACAAAAAAAACCTAGCTTCTGCGCTTGGAAACGTCAACTTTCATTCCAAGGTGTTGCTTGATTTCATCTCTAATAACCTCAGAGGGCATAGTCATTCCACCAGCAACATGAGGTCCTGCATAAACCCTCTCGTTATCAGGGACGACTGCCTTAATCTCTCGAGCCAACCAACCCGCCACATTAAACTCTGGAACGAATATATGTTTGGCATTTTTGGTTGCCTGGCGGATCTCTTCTGTTGGGAACGGACGGATCGTCTTAATTTTAACTAGACCCACCTTGATTCCTTCTTCTTCCAAAAGTCGTATCGCTTCACGGCTCTGCGAAACAGCTGTGCCAGAAGAAACAACTAAGATCTCTCGATCTGTATTAATTTCATCTATCAACCCGCCAAGCAAAGCGATAGTGTGCTTTCGTGAGCGCTCAACGGCAGCGTGTATTTCTTGTTGCCAGGAAGCGTGGGTTGCATAACTGATGTAATTGGATTTCATAACAAAAGGATCACGCATCATTCGAATGGGTGCACTCTCCATATCCATAACTGTAACCGGAGATTTGTATGGATCATAAGGAGTCAAACACAAATCCTCTGAAGGCAACTCTACGGTGTCCTTCGTGTGAGTCACAAAAAAACCATCACAGCAGGTTGCTATGGGGACATGAACATCAGGTTGTTCAGCAACAATAAAACCTTTCAAAATAAAATCAAACAAGTCCTGTGCTGTCTCAGCATGCCAAACTAGCATGCCGGTTTCTAACAGGTAATGCATCTCAAGAGTATCTGGTTGAATACTCAAAGGTGAATTGATACCACGGCAAGTTACGCATACCTGAATAGGTAAACGGGAACCCGCCCACATAGGGAAATTTTCCATAGCCCTCAAAGTTCCTGGGCCAGCAGTTGTCGTAAATACGCGATGCCCACCAAAAGCAGCACCGGCACATTGTCCCATTACTGCAAATTCACTCTCTCCTCGAAAATATTCATCCAAGTATCCTTCTGCATAAAGCTCACCAATCAGTGCAGCTGCTTCACTTTGAGGAGTAATTGGATAAGCAACAGAGGTACCAACGCTTGAACGCCTAATAGCCTCTTTGATCACCTCACTACCTGTAAAAAATACAGGCTTCTGTTCGGAGTTATAAAAAATGTCGTTAATATCAGTGTAGGTTTGGCCCTTTGCATTCTTTTGACCTAGCTTTACATGCTTTGACCGAATGATTCTTTTTTCTGTACTGACTGGCTTATTCATAAATTTACTCCCATATTTAAGAGCACTTGTTATGGATTAAAATTTAAAACTCTTCTTTATCAATTAAACGGTAAAACTACTTGCTAGCATTTTCATACTCTTCAATCACTGCAGGTGATACAACCAAACCGTTTCTGTCCATCTTAAACTGCGTAAAATCCTCAGCTTGGGATTTAACACCTTGTGATTTTAATTTCTTAACTGCTTCTGTAAGCTTTTTAATTTTCTCTGCACTCGCATCTCGAAACGACAAGCAAGCATCTTCATGCCCTGCCTGAGCACACATCGCCATTGTATAACAATTTGTGCCCCCACGTATAATCTTAAGAGCCAAATTAGCCTGATGGCAATGAACCCCGACGAAAATACAGGCATCAATTTTATTATGCCAAATGGTTAAATTAGGGTGGTTTGGGTTGATTTCAACCTCATATTGGATTTTAGGGTATTTTGGACGGTAATCCGCCATGGGAATCAACCGCATAGGAGCTTCATCCGCTAATTCCTTAATCGCCGCAGCCTTTTCAGCAACGTGGTCATTCCACTTCCATAGGACCAGCGGTCCTGGGAAAATTGTTGGAACTTTAGCCTCTAAAATCTTCTTGGCGCAATGCTCATATGCCTCTTCTTCAGGAACAATCCTACCTTCTATGTGCCCCTCCCCAGGGTCCGGTAATACAATTCCCATGGACGCTGCCGCAGGAGGAAGAAACGCTTCCGGACCAGCTAAAACCTTGTAGTCACTCATCCTGTCAATCCCTTTGTTTTGCGTGGAAAAATAATGTTTAACCCTATATTTGAACGGTGAACTATACCACTTACTCCGAAAAGGTGTCAAACCATTTTAACTAAAGGCGCTTACCCCAAGCTCAGGGTAAAATCTTATTGCCGGCGAATCAACCTTAAAGGAATAAAAAACAATTAATTGAGAGATAATTCTCAAGCAATCAATACCTCAGTTATCTAAAAATGATTTTCATCAGTGGTATATGTTGTATTCTGTTCAGAAAAAACCCGAATTGAACGAGATTTAAATGCCTCAAATCATTATATTTAAAAGGGTTTAAAACACGGGCACCTAAATATCATAATTACACTCCAGCTTGCAATTCCTAGTAATTAATTACTATTGATTAAATATGGTGCAGAAGCTAGCACTTGGGATAAGGATTCTATTCTCACTTCTGGCCTAAATCTTTTTTGAGCTCTTCCAAAGCCAACAAATGTTTTTTTTCTTCTGCTAGGAGATGGTTGAAAATGACACGGACATCCATTTTCTTCTCACTGGCAATCAACTGGCTCAACAGTTCGATGGACTTCATCTCAGCATTAATTCCAATACTGAGTGCCTCAAAATCATTTTCAGCTACACCGGCCCCATTTTCAAAATCTTCAGAAATAGGGAACACCTTTCCATGGATTTCATTTTTTATAAAACTTTTCGTCCTGCTCGCTTGAGACCTAGCCTTATTTGCTAAGGCAGGCTTTATAAAACGAGTCTTATCCTGCAAAGATTGTATATGCTCTTTTTCTTCATTTGCCAAACGCAAGAAAATTGCACGAACACGAGGGTCAGCCGCAGATTTTGCCGCTTTATCGTAATAAATAAATCCTTGTTTCTCGATACTCAAGCTCACTTCTAATGCATCGGCGCATTGAAATGAATTAGAAAATTTCTTAGAAATAGATTCCATGAAGCTAATAACCAATGTTCAGAGTACAAGAGCGTTTCTAACAAACTAATCCACATAAGATACCTCAAACCACTAAAAAACACGAACCCATTTTAAATGCTCGATGGAAAAAATAACGAGTATATTCAATAAAAATAATATGTTATATTTTTCACAGCTTAATTAATGAGTAATAATTAGCATAGAACCTGTTTTTAATTTATGGAAAAAGTTGAAATTTTTACTGATGGTGCCTGCAGGGGGAACCCTGGCCCCGGAGGGTACGGTTCCATAATAAGAACTAGAGATCAAGAAAACGAAATTAGTGGCTCGGCAAAAAATACGACCAACAACATAATGGAGCTAACAGCAGCGGTGGTTGCCTTGAAACAATTGAAGAAGCCCTGTGAAGTGGTCTTGACCTCAGACTCTCAGTATTTGGTGAAGGGAATGACTCAATGGATTAAAGGGTGGGCTAAAAAAGGGTGGATCACAGCATCTAAACAACCTGTTAAAAATAAAGCGATTTGGCTTGAACTCAACCAACTTAACAAAATTCATAAAATTTCTTGGAAATGGGTTCGAGGCCACCAAGGACACGCAGAAAACGAACGTTGCGATGTCCTGGCCAACATGGCTCTGGATAAAATGAATAGCTAAAACGTTAAGTAACTTCAATTTAAAAACGTAAAATAATGTTCGAAGAAATGAATTTATTACTAATTGAGTTTGATATTCTCTAAGACCACTTTTAGCAAGTAGTTTAGAAATGCTGATTCATTTTGAAAAAATAAAAAAACTTCCCTCTGATTCGACTATGAGTAAAAAATTACTCCTAATAATTCTACTTACAGTCCCTCTAATTTTTACATCTTGTTCCATATTTAAATCAAAACCAGATAACTCTACATCAAGAAACACAGAACAAGTTTACAAATCCCAGCGTGCAAAAAAACCTGACCTCTCAATTCAGTGGCCATCTAACGAGAATCCTCCCTTTTGGTATCGGGAAAAACGGATAACTCCTAAACTTGTGTTACCCGAGTCTAATTTCACCAAACCCAAATCTTTTCTTTCCAAAAAATTTTTCAACACCCCTAAAATTTTTACCGATGATCTGGACAAAGCGTCACTCAAAAAGGTAATTCTCAACCAATTAAAAACAATGGCGCTTAGCAATCCGACAAAGGTAGAACGTTTGGGAGATTTGATGGTAACCAATGGGTGGTTAAAAAAAACTCTTAAATCTTTTTTGAGCCTAACAAATGAAAACCTTACACCTAAAGAGTTTAGTAGGCGTCTTCTGGATGAATTTATTATTCACCACGTAGGTAAGGGAAAACGCAAACAGATTCTTTTTACCGGTTACTATGCGCCTACGATGCAAGCAAGCCGAGTGAAAACAAAAAAGTATCGCTATCCCATTTATAGAATTCCAAAATCTTCTCCAGAACCTCAGCTTATTGGGAACAGTAAAAACTATAAAATTCATGAATCATCTGTTCCCAATCCTCAAATATGGCGCAATTTTACTCGGAAACAAATCGATGGTGAAGGAGTTCTTTCAAACCAAGGACTAGAAATTGCGTGGCTTGACAATGATGTCGATCGGTTTTTTCTTCATATCCAAGGATCAGGCCAACTCATATTTCGCGATGGAACATCATTAGGTGCTCATTTTGCGGGAGCCAACAATTTTAAGTTTGGAGGTTTGGGTAAACGTATGATTAAAGATGGAGTAATTGATCTCGCACAAGGCTCAATGCAGGGAATTAAAAAATATTTTAAAAAACACCCCGAAGACATCGAAAAATATTTTTTTCAAAACAAACGATACATTTTTTTTAAGCTTTCGAGTGATGGGAACCCACGAGGCTCCGGGGGGGGGGAACTCTTAGGGGGTCGGTCCATAGCTACTGACAAAAAAGTTTATCCTGCGGGAGGGCTAGCCTTCGTAAAATTACGCAAACCCATTCTCAACGATAAAAACCAAATTGTTCAATGGAAAAATTTCTCCCGATTCGTAGTTGATCAAGATACCGGTAACGCAATTCGTGGAAAAGGACGAGCCGATTTCTATTTTGGAATGGGGGACCGTGCTGGAGCTAAAGCAGGACATTTCCACGAATGGGGGGATGTTTTCTATATTATTAAGAAATTTAACTCAAAGAGCGATTCCTAAACTAGCAAAACATATTAACTAAAGTTTCAAGATATTGAAGAGACTGCTCCCAATTGATCTCCCTTCTTACTCTGAATAAAGAGAAACGAGCCTTTTATCAATAAAATCAAATCGCTCAGCACGAACATGAAACTGCTCTTTGTCTGCATCCCCCTTAACTGCCGAATAGTCCAAATATTCTGGTTTTCTTTTGATCATGCAGGCGTAAGTAATACTTTCAGCCTTTTCCTCTATATCTAAAGAGTTGACGGCTCTAAGAAAGGTCGAACCAGTAGTAACAATATCATCAACTATTAACCAGTGAGTATCTTCTGGGTATGGGGGGATCGCAACTTCTGCAAAGTCAGTACTTTTTTTAGGCATTAGGTAAAAAGGAAGATCCATCAGCTTCGATAATACATATCCAATGCGTATCCCTTCAGTTTCACAGCCAATAACCACATCAAAAGTGCCATGCTTTGACTGCCAACTATCTAGTTTCTTTACTAGCAAGCTACAATAAGCTTCGTTCATAGTATCGGATAATAAAGAGTAGTCATAATTATAGCTCGACTCAACTCCCGAGCTTAAAACAAATTTTCCTTGTTTCATAATTCGTGAAAACACAGTTACCCCTCCTGAAAATCAATTTAAAACTACAGTTTAAAAAATAGCCCAAAGAAGAACATTTTTTTGGTTCCTTATAAATCTTTAATTTATATTAACTGGGTATCTTTCAAGATCATCATTCTTCCTCGGACCAAGCAAATTTACCGATAAGCGGAACAAACTTACAACTTCCTATTTTTCGACTAATAACATGATTACCATTTTTATTCAAAACAACGAGATCCTGTGACTCTCTTTCTCCTACAGGTGCTACCAAACGACCTTTATCCGCCAACTGTTCAATCAATGCTTTAGGAATGCTTGGTGTTGCAGCTGAAATAAGAATAGCATCAAATGGCGATTGATCGCGCCAACCATATGTACCGTCAAATGTTTTAAAAACAATATTTTTATACCTCAGCCCTTCAAGCAGTTCTTTGGTTTTTTGGACAAGGCGACTAACCCTTTCGATAGTAAACACCTGTGACGCTAGCTCAGCCAGGACAGCCGTCTGATAACCTGATCCAGTCCCAATTTCCAAAACGCGTTCATTTTCCTTAAGCTTTAAAACTTCCGTCATTAGGCCAACGATATATGGTTGTGATATCGTCTGATTATCCCCAATTGGCAAAGGAAAATCTCCATAAGCCCTATGCCGAAGCGAAGAATTAACAAACAGATGCCTTGGTACTCGGCTTAGCACCTCCATCACTGAAAGATCCTTAATACCACGCCCCAATAATTGTTCTTCTATCATCTTACGCCTTTGTCCAGCGTAAGCCTGTATGGCCTGCTCCGTGAACTCCAATTGAAACAACCTCCTTTAAATATTATCAAAAAAAATCACACAAGACAGCTAAGGAACAAAAGTTAGAAGATTGATCTGGAAGAGGGGGGGATCGTTATTAATGCAGATAGCGAGAAACCTTATTTGTTTGGCCAGTAAAAGTTTTAAACCTTAATCGTTCAATTAAGCCGACCTTTTCATTACCTATCTCGAGAGTTCCAACCAAAAGTGGGTTCTGATAAAAAACAAGATCCCAGCAGCCTTGACCTTCCTCATATTTCAAGAGGTAAATATTATTATCGTCGGCCTCCACTTTAAAAAAAACTTCCCCATCACCATACCACCTATCCACAACCTCTTTTATCCTGTATCGACGGTCGCAAACATGGAAGGCGACGGGTCTTTCTTTTGCTTTAATTTCTGAGCAAAACTCAACTTTGATCATAATTTAATATTATGCTTGAGACCATAAAAAGTAAACCATTATTTAACATTGCTGGTGTTAAGTCTTTGTTGATTACGGGTGTTAAGTCTTTCTGATTTAGGGTATATTGACATTAAGTAGGCAGTTTGTTAGCGTACAAAAATTGCTTTTACAACAACTACTATCGGAAATCTTAAAGATGTCTTGGGACGATTTACACGAGCAAAAAGGATCAGGGAATAGAGGGAGCGGGAGCCAAGGAGGAGGGTCACAGGATAAGCCTCCTTTCGATATTCCACAAATTCAAATCCCAAAATTCAAACCTTCTATGTTTTGGATCATCCTTGGACTGTTATTGTTGGTGTGGATTATTCCGGGAACATTTTATTTTGTAGAACCTGATGAAGAAGGAGTGGTTGTTACGTTTGGCGAGTTTTCTCGAATCACTACCCCTGGAATGCATTTTAAATTTCCATCCCCGATAGAACATGCAAGCACACCAAAAGTTAAAAAAATTCGTCGAGCTGAAATTGGCTTTCGAACGACTCAAGGGGGAGGCTTACAAAAAGTCCCCGCTGAATCTCTTATGCTGACAGGCGATCAGAATATCATCGACATTAATCTTGTTGTTCAGTACAAAGTGATGGATTCTGTAGCGTATTTATTTAACATTAGACGTGTACATAAACTTGTAAGAAGTATTTCCGAAACAGTTGTCCGCGGGATAGTTGGCAATAGAAAAATTGACGAGGCTTTAACAACAGGCAAGGCTGCGATCCAAATAAATGCCCAAGAACAAATTCAGGCACTATTGGATAAACATAAATCCGGAGTCCAAATAGTTACCATTCAGTTACAAGATGTACACCCGCCTGAACAGGTAGAAGCAGCCTTTAAAGATGTTGTATCCGCACGCGAGGATAAGGAACGAATGATCAATGAGGCACAGGGGTACCGCAACTCTGTCATTCCCGAAGCCCGTGGACAAGCAGCGCAAATTGTCCGATCATCTGAGGCGTACCGGGAAGAAAAAATTAGCATGGCGACGGGTGATAGTCAGCGCTTTATGCTGCAATATAATGAGTACAAAAAAGCACCTTCAATTACTCGAAAGCGAATTTATCTTGAAACCATGGAAGAGGTTTTACCATCAATGCAGAAGTTTGTAATGGGAAATAATAAGCAAGGTGTTCTCCCAATTCTCCCGTTAAAACCAGGAGCACTTGGTGACGCAACTGGACGGTAACTAACTTATGAAACAAAATGGACTTATTATAGGTTTGGTACTCGTAGCATCGCTGATATCAACCTCAATGTTTACTGTACACCTGACACAATCAGCTGTTGTCCTTGAGTTATCAAAACCCAAGAAAATAGTTACCGAACCTGGTTTGTATTTTAAAATCCCAGTTTTGCAGAAGGTTCGTTATTTCTCTAAACAACTCTTGGATAACGATTCGCCTCCTACCGAAGTACTCACAAAGGATAAAAAAAATCTACTCATTGACAACTTTTCTCTTTACCGCATAACTGATCCTCTGAAATTTTTGGAAACAGTCCGCACAGAAAATGGTGCCCGTGCACGGCTCGATGATATCGTTTATTCCGAGCTCAGAGTCGAGATTGGTACTCACGACCTCATTGATGTTGTTACCGAGAATAGGAACCTCATCATGGCCAAGGTAACGGAGGAATCAAATAAAAAAGCAGCGGAGTATGGGATCCAAATGGCTGATGTTCGAATTAAACGGGTAGATCTCCCACCAGAAATTGCTAACTCAATTTTTAACCGCATGCGCACCGAACGACAACGAATTGCGATGGAATATCGTTCTGAAGGAAAAGAAGAATCTACAAAAATTCGGGCTCAAACTGACAAAGAAAAAACGATTCTAATTGCTGAAGCGTATAAGCAAGAACAAACTATTCGCGGTGAAGGGGATGGGCAGGCAACAAAAATTTATGCTGAGTCGTTTTCAAAAGACCCAAAGTTTTATAATTTTATTCGTTCAATGGAAGCTTATAAAAAATCCTTAAAGTCAGATACCACCATTCTTTTGTCCGAAGATTCTGAGTTTTTGAACTTCCTTAATAAAAACAAGTAAGAATCTCAATAAGGCGCCCCGCCCCCATGTAATTGGGCTATTTTTTTAACCGGAATTAAAACCGGATCCCAACTCTATTATTTATACAATTTTTATCTATATATGAAAATTTTGATCGCTGGGGCTGGCATTGTCGGCAATAATTTAGCAGAACAACTATCCGAAGAAGGTCACGATATTTCTATAATTGACGAAGATTTTTATAAAATTCGTCGAATTGCAGATACGTTGGACGTATTGTCAGTTTGTGGCAATGCCTGCATGCCAAGTGTTCTTGTAAAAGCTGGAATTCGTGATATGGGCATGGTGATTGCTGTCACAAACAAAGACGAAATTAATTTAATGGTGTGTTTTCTTGCTTCAAAATTTCAAGTTCCAAAGCGATTTGCAAGGCTTCGCAGTATGGAGTTTACCGGCTCCAGTCAAATCTTTTCTCCCGAAGAACTATTCGTTGATCAGGCAATCAATCCAGGTGAAATTATTATTGATACGATTCTTAAAATTCTAAAAACACCTGGCGCGGTTAACGTAGCAGAGTTTGCTCAAGGAAAAATTTTATTACGCGAGTTTGATTTACCTGAAAATGCCCCACTTACAGGCAAAAGTATCAAAGAACTCTCAAGTATTTCTGATCTCGACTTGATAATAATTGTAGCCATCGTCCGTGAAGGAAAACTAATTATCCCAAAACCTGAAGATATGCTGCAAACAGGGGATCGAATTTATACTTTGGTAAACAAAGAATTTTTACCGTTTCTTCTACCAATGTTGAATAAAACTGTCGATGCCGTCGAAAAAATAGTCATATACTCAGCTAACCCTGTATCCATTAACCTAGCTAAGGCATTAGAGGAAATAGTAAAAGACGTATGCATTATTGAACCTTCAGTTGAAGCCGCACACAAGGCGGCAGATGAGCTTTCAAAAACTTTAGTACATCACGGAACGGGAACGGACCTCGACCTATTTAATGATATTAATATGAAAGATGTCGATTTTTTCATGGCACTTTCTGATGACGATGAAAATAATATCCTTGCATCTCTCTTAGCAAAAAAATATGGCGCTCGACGCGCGGTGGTCATCACGAATGACCCTGAGTATTTGCCTATTGTTGATTCAATCGGCATGGACATTACAATCAACCCTCGCCTGATCGCAGTTAGTACTATTTTGAAGCATTTACGTAAAGGGGGAGTTATTTCTGTTTTTAAATTAATAGAAGATGCCGAAGTAATGGAGCTTGTTGTGGACGCTGATTCAACCATAGCTGGAAATAAAATTTCTAATTTAAACTTTCCCTCGGATGCGATGATAGGTGCCGTCCTTCGTGAAGGCGAAATGATGATGCCTGATTCAGAGATTACCATTCAAGAGGACGATTCAGTTATTGTTGTTGCTTTGAGTTCGGCAATCGAAAAGATAGAAAAACTGTTTGGACGTAAAAGACACTTTTTCCGATTCTGATGAACATCCTTGCTATTTTCAATGTCGTGGGAGTTCTCCTCCTTCTTCTTTCAGGCCTGATGGTGCTGCCTGTCGGTACTGCACTTTACTACAACCACCCCCCATTACCCGGTTATATGACTGACACACAAGCGTTTTCCTTAACTCTTGTAGTTTCATTCCTAATTGGTCTTTCTTTGTGGAAGATTCTTCCATCAGGTGTCGAAAAACTGCGAGATCGAGAGGGATTTGCAATTGTCGCTTTATCCTGGGTATGCATAGCATTAGCCGGTTCATTTCCTTATTACCTTTCTGGAGCCTGTCCTAATTTTATAGATGCGTTTTTTGAAAGCATGAGTGGCTTTACTACTACGGGAGCATCCATCTTTGTAGATATCGATTCATTGCCTCGTGGAATTCTATTTTGGAGAAACCTTACCCAGTGGTTTGGAGGAATGGGGATCATCCTTTTATCAATGGCAATTTTCCCCGCCCTTGGAATTGGCAGTACTCATTTATTCAAGGCAGAGGTACCTGGTGGAGTCACTGTAGAACGCATGCAACCAAGACTTGCCGAAACTGCAAAAATTTTATGGAAAACATATGTCGTTTTGACTGTATTGGAAGTAATTCTTCTTCAATTGGGTGGAGTGGGCTTTTTCGATGCGCTATGCCACAGCCTTTCTACAGTTGCTACTGGTGGGTTTTCAACTCATAGTGCCAGTATAGGCTATTTCAATAGCGCCTATGTTGAATCTATTCTTATTTTATTTATGTTTTTAGGCGGCATCAGCTTTATACTTCACTATCAGTTAGTTAACGGAAACTTTGAAATTGTTTTTAAAAATCCCGAGTTACGGTTTTATGGAACGATGATTCTCATCGGAGTTGCAATTGCAACTTGGGGTCTCGCCTCTTCTAGCACCGACCAACCTCTAGAAGAATCATTCCGTAAAGCTGCATTTAATGTTGTTTCAATTAATACAACTTCCGGCTTCATGACCGACGATTTCAACACATGGCCAAACTTTCTAAGAATATTTATGTTGGTTATCATGATGGTGGGAGGATGCTCTGGTTCCACCAGCGGATCCTTAAAAGTTATCCGCTTTATCATTTTGTTCAAAATTATCAGAAGAGAACTTAAAAAACTCGTACATCCTCGTGCCATTTTTCATGTGAAAGTTGCTGGTAAGTCTGTAGAACCAGACGACTTGACTAATGTAGTTGCTCTTACTTGCTTTTTTATGGGCTTTGCAACTTTAGGCTGTATTCTTTTATCCTTAATGGGTGTAGATTTAATAACCTCTGTATCTGCTTCTATAGCCTGTCTCTTTAATATTGGCCCAGGCCTAGGGCAAGTGGGGGCTATGGGTAATTATGCAGAGATTCCATTCATGGGCAAAAGTATTCTCATTGCTTTTATGCTAATGGGGAGGTTAGAAATATTTGGGATTATGCTTCTTTTTCTTCCTATGGCATGGCGTAAATAAGATTTGATTTTACATATTTATTATTTTAGTATTTTTCGGTTCCCGCTTTAAGATGACTAAGCCGAATGTTGAATGGCTTACGAAATACTAACGGTTACTTCTTTAATTTATTTACAAAAAATTTTCTAAGTCGCTTCCTTTAGTTACATTAGTGAGGAAGCTTTTCAGGATTCCTAACATGAATACAAGTTCTCCATTAAAAGTTACTGAGTTAGTACTAAGAGATGCTCACCAGTCTTTACTAGCAACCCGAATGCGTACAGAGGATATGTTACCAATCGGAGAAAAGCTTGATCAGGTGGGTTTTTTCTCTTTGGAAATGTGGGGAGGAGCTACGTTTGACTCCTGCTTACGCTTTCTCAATGAAGATCCTTGGGAACGAGCACTAAAGCTAAAAAAAGTGATCCCTAACACACCTTTTCAAATGCTACTCAGGGGACAAAACTGTGTCGGATATAGGCATTATGCAGATGATATAGTTGAGCGTTTTGTAAAAAAGTCCGTCGATGTTGGAATAAATATTTTTCGGATATTTGATGCCCTTAATGATTTAAGAAATATTGAAACCGCAATTAAAACCGTTAATAAATGCGGTGAAACTGTAGAAGGCTGTATCAGCTATACAGTCAGTCCATACCATAGTATTGAACTTTACATAAAGATGGCTCGTCAATTAGTTGATATGGGGTCGGATATTATCTGCATCAAGGATATGGCCGGTTTGCTCACACCTGAAGCAACGGGAACTCTAATCCGAGAAATTAAAAGTTCAGTTGATGCCCCTATTCATTTACATACACACGCCACAACAGGACTTGTGGGAATGAACCTACAGTCTGCCATTGATGCTGGTGTCGATATGGTGGATACAGCTATCTCTAGTCTTTCAATGGGAACAGGGCATTATGCGACAGAATGTATTGTCGCGGCACAAAAAGGTTTGCCCAGGGATACCGGTCTCGATTTAAACTTACTAGAAGAAATTTCAAACTACTTTCGTGAGGTGAGGAAAAATTACGCAGAATTCGAAAGCGATTTTAAAGGTGTGGATATCAATATTCTTAAATCGCAAATTCCTGGAGGAATGATCTCCAATATGGAAAATCAACTGAAGGAACAAAATGCTATAGACAAGCTTCAAGATGTACTTTTGGAAGTCCCGCGAGTTAGAAAAGATATGGGTTACCCTCCACTAGTAACCCCAACAAGCCAAATTGTTGGCTCTCAGGCCACTTTAAATATTTTAACTGGTGAACGATACAAACTTATTACAAAAGAAACCCGCGAATGTGTACTTGGGAAATATGGCAAACTACCAGCTTCTCTTGACCCTGATTTACTAGCAAAGGTTGAGAAAGATGGGGAAGTTATTGATTGCCGTCCTGCAGACCTTCTTGAACCTGAGTGGGACCAAGTTGTCAAAGATTGCAAAGGAAAGTGTACTACTGAAGAAGATATGCTTTCCTATGCACTATTCCCAAAAGTTGCTTTAGAGTTTTTTAAAAATAGAGAACAAGGATTTCCTTCAACTGAAAAAGTGACAACGCCTACTCCACAACCTGAAGCTAAATCAGTTGTTGCACCCACACCGTTAACCGGTAGTGCCACATATACAGTAAATGTCAATGGACAAGATTTTTCAGTACAAGTAAGTGCTGGGGGTGCTCCACCTCAAACCCTATCCACGTCACCACCGCCAGTGACAGCAACTCCAGCAGTTCCAGTTGCTACTGCAGCTGAGGGTACTTCTGTAACCTCACCTCTTCCCGGGTCTGTGTTCTCTTTAAAAGTTGCTGTTGGTGATCAGGTTAGTGAGGGGGATGTTGTTATAATCATGGAATCCATGAAAATGGAAACCGAAGTACATGCCACCGTAAGTGGTACTATTAATTCCATCCAAGTACAAGAAGGTCAAAAAATTAATACCGGTGATAACTTATTAGTCATCAGCTAGACCATAAGCCAAATTACACATGGAACTAACTTTCGGCAACGCTGCAACCAAAATCATAGGATCAACAGGATTTTCTAGCTTGACCCTTGGTGACGCAACGATGATTCTGGTCGCTTGCGTACTACTTTATCTTGCGATTTGGAAAAAATTTGAGCCACTACTTCTATTACCTATAGGGTTTGGCTGCCTTCTAGCAAACCTGCCACTTAGCATGATGGCAAGCACTGACTCTGGAGGGCTTTTAAATTTTTTCTATCAAGGTGTGAAGCATGAAATTTTACCTCCTTTAGTTTTTCTAGGAGTAGGAGCTCTCACAGATTTTGGGCCTCTTTTAGCTAACCCATCAACTCTTCTCCTTGGAGCTGCTGCACAAATTGGCGTGTACACAACTTTGGTAGGGGCTGTATTTTTGGGATTCAACCTCCAAGAAGCAAGTGCTATTGGAATTATTGGAGGCGCTGATGGGCCCACATCAATTTTTATCGCCAGTAAACTCGCCCCTCATCTTTTGGCTCCAATAGCTGTAGCCGCGTACTCTTACATGTCATTGGTTCCGCTTATTCAACCTCCAATCATGAGATGGTTGACAACTGCAGAGGAAAGAAAAATAAAAATGGAGCAGTTAAAACCGATATCTCAAACCGTTAAGATTATTTTCCCTGTTGTAGTGACTATCGTGTGTTGCCTGATGCTTCCAGGAGTAACTCCTCTTCTTGGAATGCTGATGCTGGGAAATCTATTTCGAGAATCGGGGGTAACAGCCAGACTTCATGAAACTGCTGAAACTCATTTGATTAACATAGTCACTATTTTGCTAGCATTAGCCGTCGGTTCATCCATGACTGCCGATTCTTTTCTAAGGCTGGAAACAATAAAAATAATTATTCTCGGTTTACTCGCATTTTGTATGGCGACCGCTGGTGGTGTTATTTTTGCGAAGATAATGTCTAAGTTTTCAGGTGGAAAAATAAACCCATTGATTGGTTCGGCAGGAGTCTCTGCTGTTCCTATGGCAGCCCGCGTGTCTCAAAAAGTTGGTGCCGAGGAAGATCAGTCAAACTTTCTTCTCATGCACGCCATGGGACCAAACGTGGCAGGAGTAATAGGAAGTGCGGTTGCAGCTGGAGTTTTTATATCATTATTTGGTGATCCAACCGTTGTTTCAAATCATGCGGAGATATCAACGAACGTAATTTCAACTATTTCAGCTTTATCTAAGTAACGAATATGGATCCAATAGTAACAACATCTCTGACCGTTTCCTTAATTGCTATTTCAGTGATTTTTACCGTACTGGTAGTTTTAATATATACCATCAAGTTATTGGTACACCTACTACCCTATGAGGAGCCCCCTGCATCAAAACCAACCAGGGCAACATCTCAAAATTCTTTAGTAAATACTGTTACCCCTGAGATTATTTCAGTTATCACCTCAGTAATGGCCACCCACTTAAAAAAATCTCCCCAGGAATTCCATATCACTCAGATTCGTCCTAAATAAATTTTTATCTCTGCATTAATTGATAAGTTAAATAAAAGTTTGAATCAGTCAGCAGCTTGCGCTCCTACCTTTTCAGGAAGGCTTAGAATTTCTTCTGGTGTCTCAAGAATACTTTTAAAAAGCCCCATAAACTTCATACCTAGTGAAGTCAAAGGAACAAGGGTTACATTAGGGTTTTCAAAAGATCCATTAACATCATAATAGGTTTTTATTAAACTTCCTTCATCACCAGCCGTTAAAATTTTACCAACCACAGGAATTTGTGTAAGAAGTTTATCCAAGCCCGGCATATGTGCAACTCCAACTACAGTATCCATCTCTAGTTTATTTAAATCAAACTTCCCGACGATGGCGCTCTTACGTTGATCTGTTTCATATACTAAATTATTCGTTTCTGCCACACCACCGGTATAGACAAAATCACCCGATATATCTTCATACTCGGAAGGTTCTTCATCCTTATCTTTTTCTTTTTTGCTTTTAGCTTCCAAAGGTTTCTCGAGATCAAACATGCTAAAGACTCCCTCATGTAATTTTTTTGTGTCTATTACACCATTAGCTAGATGGAAAGATAGCTTTCCACTTAAAGTACTAATATTTTCAGAAAATTTTTGCCCGCGACTTTTAAGAATCAGTTTTAGTTTTTTAAACTTTCCGGTCAATCCTTCCTTAAAATGCTCATCAAACATTGCAAGAAATTCTTTTGCCTTGATTTCATCAGCCTTCATGCGGGTTTCAAAAACAACAGATCCCGGATCCTTAACTGAAAATTTCCCTTGCCCTTTGATTGCATTGTTAGGACCTATTAGAAATTTATTAAATATAATTTCTTTATTTTTTATCAAAAAGGTACCTGACACATCTCCAAGTGTGAGCCATTTATAATTTAGTTGTGCAAGGTCGACACTAATTTTACTTTTCCCCTTCGAGAGCAGATCCGATGTATCGAATATTTTTTCTAGGTTAACTTCATCTTCATCTTTATCCTTTTTATTAGAAATCAATTCATCAATAATTAAAGTCTCTCCTGTCAATTTTAATAGCAGTTCCGGCTTCTCCTTATTTTTATATTTTCCTCGAAATGAAATTTTGGATTGCCCAGATTCCATCCTGCCGGAGCGAAGATCATAAGTATTTCCTGAAAATCGGACATTGGCACTGAGAGTTAACGGATTTTTCCTATCCTCCCACTTAAAAACAAGGTCATTTAAAATAGCTACCCCTTTAAAGAAAGAATCTTTCGGTCTATTAAGATTACCCTTACCTAAAACATTAAAATCTATCTTTCCATCTATATTATTTTCAAACAAATAAACTATATTTTTCATTGCATTAGCTTTAAACCCAACTCCTCCAATTTTTATGGAGAACTCAGGGTCGGAGAAACTTTTAAGTTTCGCTTCACCTGTCACACGATTATCATCGAGAGTGAATTTAAACTGGTCAAAAGAGATACCTTCTTTTTCTGAATAGGCACCTTCCATTTCAACTAGATTAGGAACATTTTCCTTTTTGGAAACAATTTGTTTTAATTCATAACCTACTTTTGTTAAGTCTGACTTGTTTTTGAATTTAAAAGAATGGCGATTCCCAGACAGATTAATTTCCAAATTAACTGGACCTGAAAAATTTAAACTCTCGAAGTAAGGAATTCCCTTTAAATTAGTTTTTGTCCAGTTACTTAAATTTGCATGCACATCAAAATCTATAAGAGAGTCTGACTTTGGAATCATTTTTCCCTTCATTGATATAGGCGAACCGCCATACAACCCTTCTGTTCTATTAATTTCAATACGACCATCTCCATATGAAATTTCTCCAACTAACTTAGTTAAGGGCTGAAAACCGGGAAAATGTTTTATCGATATATTTTTTAATTTAAGCTTCCCCCATGATTTTTTCTCCCTTGGTTTATCAAAATCCATTAAACTCCTGTAGTGCACTTCCACATTTCCTTTTCCAAACTCTGCCTTTTTCAGCAGAGCAAACTCAGGGCCTCTAAAATCAATATCTGAAATAACTTTCGGTAATTCAGCTGCATTTAATCTATATACAGCTTCAATTTTTTGAACAACCCTGTCTCCCTCTCTTAAAATTTTCCCATTCATGTTATAAAATTCACTTTTACCAAATTCTCCCGAGAGGTTTTTTCCTTCAACAATTGGAATGGATGGTTTCATTTGCTTTTGGTTATTCGACGAGACATGATTAAAGTATAACTGGCCGTTAAATTTTTTAACTCGTGATTGCAATTCAGCGTCAAAAAATGAAGCGTTTTTTGCAGAAAGAACTGCTGTTATAGAAGCTTTTTCTATGTCATTTAGCGGTCCTTTAAGTTCCCCTTCAATGAAACCGTTTCCTTCTACTTCCTGGTAATCATCAATAATATTTTTAAATGATTTTCCAGCGATAGATTTTTTTAAAGTACGATTTAGTTTCCCCAAATCAAGCTCACTTTTGACAGAAAGATTTGCCAAAGGATTATTCATTACATCTTTTAATTTCCCTTTTATATTTGTTATAGGTAAGTCTTCAAACTTTGCGTTTTCAATCTCTATAAACCCATCCCCATCCTTATACTCAAATAAACCTGTTACTTTCTCAAGCGGTGGTAATGGCGACCGCCAGTCTGTTCTCTTAAATCCAATTTCTGCAGTTATACGATTATTACTTTTCTTTAAATCTAATTTTTTTAATTTTTTAAGGGAACCGTCATAATGGAGAGACCTGATTTCTACAGCACCGTTATCAAAAAATTGATTAATTTTTTTATGAAAAATTTCTGGAAAAAGCATTAATGAAAAGTTATTACGAGTTTGCGCTATCTTAAATTCACTTGTTTGAATAGTGAAAGAAAGAGCTGGGTTTTTAGTCCTATACCTAAATAACCTCCCATTGCCTGAAGTAGCATTTTGGCCTGAATATATTTTCAGGTTCCGGATTTCTATAGATTCTTTATCTAACTCCAGGCTATAATCCACTTCTCCTTTATTGGGAGAGTTCAAGCTCTTCAGAACTGCTTTCTGTCCCGTCCTGAATCCTAAAAATTTTAATTTACCCTCTGCTCGTATGATTCCCCTTAGATCTCCTGAAATATTTGATTCCAAAAATAGTTTTGTATCATCATCAATAGGCAACAATATATTTTTCAAATAAGGTCTTAATTGGGCAAAGTGAAGTTTATCTACCTTTAATTTTCCTTGAAAACCGATTGGTTGATTCCTCTTTATTTTTTGAAAACTATCAGTCCCCCCTGAATAGTAAAATTCTGTATCCTGATGCCCATTCGGAATTCTGCCACTTAAATTAAATGAAAATGTATTTTGAAAAAATCTTTTATTGATATTTAAATTGATACTATTTATTAAAGTTAAACGTGGTTCTGAACCTGAAATTCTATAATGATCAAGAAACCTTATTTTACTATCTGAAACTGACATCTGATGCATAAAGCTAGCCCCCAGCAATTTAAACAAACGGCTGGAACTTTGTTCGGCCAATAATAAAAATGGATCTCCAAAATTAAAATTTCCTTGTTCATCTCGGGTCAACTCAATATCAGCACCTTCTAAAATAAATTTTTTAACTTCTATTTCCTTTTGCAATAAGGGCCATAACTTAATTATGCACCAGGCATTTTTTACTAAAACCTCTTGGCTCTGACCGTTCGATGAGTATACGGATAACTTCTTCAAACGGATGCTGATTCCTTTTTCAAATTTAAGTTCAGCCTCACCAAGAAAAACTTTCCTTCCTGTTAGTTCTTCAATTTTTTTTACTACCAAATTTTTAATATTATCCAAGTCCTGTAATTGACTATAGAAAAAAACTAGCCCGGCAAAAATTAGGACCACCAATCCACTAAAGGTATAAGTTATTAATTTCTTATAAAATGAAATCGTCATAAACCAACCGTTTGGATAAACTTATCTTGAATAAATTAAATTCACTTTCGTCCTAAAAATTTAAGCGGACTTCGAATTTAAAGATAATGTAGGGGGAATGTGATAAGTTTAGTAATCTCTGGGATAACTGATACACACAGAAGCAGTCTCTACAGGAGTAAAAATAACATAAAGCTGTAGATCTTTCAACGAGTCTCAATCGGAATATTTAAAAGCTAGGCATTGGTTTAAATAAGATATGCGTGACGATCAAACTGACATTCTATACGGTATAAACCCCATAATTGAAGCCCTTAAAGCATCTAAAAGAAAATGTTTTAGAATCGTCATTGAAGATGGGAAGGTTAACCCTCACCTAAAAACTCTAATGATACTATTACGGTCAAAAGATATTTCAGCAAAGTCTATTCCTAAGGGTGAATTTAAAAAACAATATCACTCTTATGTTCATCAAGGAGTAGTTGGATATTTTTCTAAAAAAGAAACTATAGAGTTACATGAACTCGTTACGAATGCTCTTGAAAAGTCAAAAGAGCCTATTCTAGTTATTTCCGATGGAATTCAAGATCCACATAATCTTGGAGCCATAATAAGGTCTGCCACTGCAATGGGTGTCCAAGGCATGATACTTCCCAAGCATCGAGGGGCCCCCATTAATGCAACGGTAGCTAAGTGTTCTTCAGGAGCTATAGAAAAAATGGCAATCTCTTTTGTGTCCAATCTTTCCAATGCGATGGGGAAATTGAAAGAATATGGATTCTGGGTCGTGGGAATCGATCCTGAAGGTCCAACATCCTGTTACGATTTTAAATTCGAAATGCCTGTGGCTCTCTTGATTGGGAATGAAGGGAAAGGAATACGTCCCCTTCTTAAAAAAAACTGCGACTTTATACTATCGATTCCAATGGCAAATTCAATGAATTCTTTAAATGCCTCCGCTGCGGGTGCGGTAGTCTTTTATGAAGCACTGAGACAAAAACTTAAAAAAAAAACCGGATGAGCAAAAAGCCCATCCGGAGAGAAAAATCTATAATCAACTAGATCTAAACATGGAAAAAAGAACTTGATCGTCTCATTGCCGCCTTTCGCTTCTTCTTTGCTTCTTTTTGCTTTCGTTTTTTCTTAATCGACGGTTTTTCATAAAATCTTCTACGCTTAAGCTCTTTAAGCATCCCATCTTTAGTCAATTGGCGCTTTAAAACTTTCAACGCTCTCTCTACTTGATTCTGATAAACTGTTACCTCCAAAAAATATCCCCCCCCTCTTAAATTTAACCTTAAAAATAATAAAAGATAAAAATCAGCGCAAAAAAATACTGGAAAATTTTGTAGTACGGTTCTCCGATTTTGAATGATTATGATAAATAAGTCAAGTTTACTAAAAAAAACTCCCTCAGAACCTATCGCTATGATTACTTTTTTTTTTTGTGTGTTAAGTTAAGATAGTAACGTTTAATACTAAAACGATATAAGGACCGACTTCCTAAATATGATTCTGAATAGCCGATTTTTTGCAGCCTTATTCCTATCTTTGTATATATTTGTTGAAAATGTAGCATTTGCGGAAGAATATGCTGTGCCTAACTCTGGTTCTCCCTATCTTTCTCTTGATAGTTTAAAAAATAATGAAATTCTTCACCTACCTACAGGTCTAAAGGTTAGCTTTGACCAGATGCAAAATGCCATTTCCTCTTCCCGGGTAATCTACATTGGTGAAACTCATGACAATATCGAAGCTCACCGGGCACAACTTGAGATTATTGAGGATTTAACGAGAAGATTCCCAAAAAATATCTCGGTTGGGATGGAAATGTTTCGCCGCTCCGCACAACAAGATCTTGACCGATGGAACAAGGGAGACCTTGCGTTAGGTCAGTTTAAAAAGTTGTTCAGAAAAAACTGGGGAAACGGTTATGCATTATATAAACCTATTTTTGATTTTATAATCAAAAATCATGTTCCACTAATCGGCCTTAAGTCTTCCAAAAAAACTGAGGACCAATTTAGAAATAATGAGCCATCAAGCCAAAATAGCCTCCCTAAAATAGATTTTAATGATCTTTATCACCGTCCTTTTTCTATGTCTGTCTTTGGTGGGCATCAAGCAATGGAAAAACCCTACCGCATGCTTTTGCTGTGGGAAGAAACAATGGCCCAAACTGTAGCAGACTTTTTGATGGATCCCAGCAACGTAAATTCAAAGCTTGTAGTTTTGGCGGGAGGATTTCATGTGCAATATGGGTTCGGAATACCCAAACGAGCCTTTCGTCGAGTTCCTCACTCTTACTCAATAGTTCTTCCAACCGTAACAGAACTTCCACCTGAATTAGAAGATCGCGAAATGGATGTAAAACACGTTTCTATTCCTCTCTACTCGGGAGACTACGCCTGGAAAGTTCAGTACAAAGTCCTCCCAACCAGCAAAGTTAAGCTTGGAGTGATTTTGGAAAATAATGAAAATACTGTACGGATCAAATCGGTCTCAGCAAACTCGAACGCAGAAAAGGCGGGCCTAAAAAACGGCGACCTATTATTGGCAATTGACGGGACTGAACTGATCGATATTGAAGACTTAACAGATAAACTAAAAAGTCTAGATGTAGGTGACAGGGCCCGACTCATTGTAAAACGAGGGTCAGAAGAAATGGATATCGAAATTCAATTCAGGGAATCAAAACAATAATCTCAAAAACAATCGTTTTTTAGAAAGTTGTTTTGGTCGAATCATATCAACTGTTTTTATATCTTGCTTGGTTCAGATAAATCAAAGCACCCTAAACTCATTTATCCCTTTAGGGATTATCCAGTCTAGATCGTAGCGAGAAACCTTTGCCAAGGGAGGGCCTTTTTGGCACCACTTAATAAGCTGATCAATTGAATCACGACTTCCTTCCACATGAACCTCAACTGTTCCGTTCGGTAAATTACGAACCCAACCTGTCAAGCTAAGTTCCAAAGCCTTAGCCTTTGTAGAAGCTCGAAAATACACTCCATGAACCTTACCATGCACTATAATATTCACTGCTGAATCAACCATAAGCTAAATATGGTTATTTTTTTGGAGCTGCATCGTGAAAAAGGTGTTGGACTTCACGATAAACTTCAAACTTTGATCCGGTGGAAATCTTTGGTCCAAATTTCCCTAAATCACGCATAATCCGTTGAAACTCTGAAGTATCTCCAGAAAACTTTTCAATTAGTGGCGCAAAATAGGCCTGCTCATCTAAATCCAGCAACTTATTAATCTCTCTTAGTCGTGTTTTTAAGGGCTCAAAATCTTTTTCCATGAAAAGCATCATACCATGATAAACCTCAGGCCTTATTCATTTACTCATAAAATGAAAATTTTCAAAGTATTCGCTTCATAGAATTATCACAACCTTATCTAAGGTGGTTACTTATTGTGTAAACCCATACTTCTCAATTAAAATATTCAA
>Ga0209228_1000334_pt1 | contig 24684 bp, 28 predicted proteins | sample METZYME_3_150m_FD_187547 | JGI IMG/M metagenome (GOLD analysis project Ga0209228, IMG submission 187547) | Marine microbial communities from oxygen minimum zone in mesopelagic equatorial Pacific - METZYME_3_150m (SPAdes) (version 2) | ecosystem: Environmental > Aquatic > Marine > Oceanic...
TAGGTCCAACCAGTTGTTGTTGATCCCATAGCTTTTGCTTGGAAGTCAGGTTGGAAAGGTAATCCTCCGAATGCTGGATTGGTAAAATCGATACCATTAGCACCATATACTAAGTTAGTTCCTAGTACTGCAATATCAAGGTTCTTAGTAAAGTTACCAGGTAAGTCAATATTTTCACCATAAGTAAGACGGAAATTTCCTCTTACATTATCAGGTGACCATACTAACGCTAATTTTGGAGCAAACACATAGTCTGTTCCGATATCTTTTAAATAATTGTTACTATCTGTTCTTCCAGTACCAACAAATTTAACTCCGTTGTCCCATTCTTTCTCAAAAGAGAAGTATAGTCCAACATTGTCAAAGTCATCGATGTCTTCATTCTTACCGTTAATGGTTCCTTTTGTATCAGGAGTACGTTGTAAAAAGTCTCCACCCCATACAAGAGATTTACCATCACCTAAATCAGAAGCATGTTGTAATTGGAATGCAACATTTGATGATTCATCATACACAATATTACCTGTTGATAAATTGAATGTAGTTTTTTGATCATTAACATTTGTAAACAGATTTAAAAATAGATTTCCACCAAGCACGTCTTGTCTTAAGTAAGACACTTGAGCTTGGTATAAAGTTGCGCCATCTGCCCACGCTCTACCTACACCAGTATACTCAATTGCAGAAACTTCTGCTGCTCTGAAGTTAACTGTTAGGTTAGATTTTAAGTCAGGACGAAACTCCGTTTTCATATTAACGACAGTACCTTCAGGACTAAAGTCATATGAAGATGCATTATAAGACCCAGTTTCTGGATCATTATATGGATCATCTTCTCCACCGAATAGTACGAATGGATAAGTTGGAGTTTGTATTCCTCTACGAATGTATTCAGGTTCCCAATAGTTGTGACCCTGTGCATTCGCTTCTGCTTGCGTATGTGGCATAGCCGCTTCCCAGTCATTAAATGATCTGTGATCTATGCTTATACGGGTTGCTGCTCTAGCACCCCATTGATGTGAAATTCGTGCATATAATTTCATGTAATCTCTTTGTCCAACGCTTAGAGAGAATCTATGCCCTTGGTTAAATGGAGATTTTGTAAACATTGAAATTACACCTTGTTGTGTATCAGGACCATACATCGGTGATGCAGGACCACGTACAAGCTCTACTCTTTCAATTTCTGAGTCGTCTGGAGCCATGAATTGAAGTAATTGAGCATTAATTACTGGAGCTCTTGTCCAGCGATTATCAACTACGGCGTGAATTGCACCGGAGAAAATACCATTAAAACCACGTACAGTCATATTAGATGACTCTAAACCGGTTTTCATAGTTTCAATTCCAGCTCTGTTAGCTAAAACATCTACAACTGTAGCAGCGCCTCTGGCTTCTAATTCTTCTCCACCAAAAACTTCCACACTAGCAGGTGCTTCAGTAACTAATTCTTTTTTAAAGGATGCAGATACTACAACTTGATTAAGTCTTATATTACCTTTATCAAGAGTAAAATTTGCATTCGCTGCTTGTCCGCCGCTTACGCTGACTGAAACGCTTCCAGATTCATATCCAATATATGAAGCTGTAAGTGTATAGTCACCATCGCTTAACCCTGATATACTAAATGATCCATCGTTATTCGATGAAGCACCCATATCAGTTCCTTCAACTGCTACATTTGCACCAGCAAGCGCGCTGCCGTCAGCACCAGAAACGGTACCAGACACAGTTTGCGCAGTTAGTGTCGCAACAGACAAAAGAAAGACAAACAAGTACTGAAAACTTGATTTGTTAAGTTTCATTCTTTATACCTCTTTTTTATTATCAGTTAGTTATTACGGGACGCAAAACGCCCTATAATTTATCAATTGTTTTCAAGGTAGTGAAGGAATCCAAAAAAACCAAATAAAAAATCCTATCTTTGTTTGTAACTTGTTTGCGATGAAATATGTCAAAATGATACCAATAATGGCTATTTTTAGTCTATTAAGTGCACAAACTACGGAAGAGATTATGGAAGAAAACAAAGAAAAGCTAACTGACATGCAATATTACGTCACACAAGCTTGTGGGACAGAACCGGCATTTGATAATGAATATTGGGACAATAAAGAGCCAGGAATCTATGTCGATATCATCTCTGGTGAAGCCTTATTTGCTTCTATTCATAAATATGACTCTAATTCGGGTTGGCCTTCTTTTTATCAACCAATTGAAAAAGAAAACTTAACATTTAAACAGGATTATGAATTAATTCTTCCTCGAACAGAAGTCAAAGGGAAGGAAAGCGATTCTCATCTAGGTCATGTCTTTAATGACGGACCTAATCCAACAGGACTTCGTTATTGTATTAATTCAGCCTCTCTTAAATTTGTACCATTAGCCGAGATGAAAAAAGAGGGGTATTCAGAGTATTTATCTCTGTTTAATTAATCAATAAATATGGAAAATCAATCTCGTTTACAGACATTTCTTTCTAATCCTTCAAGATCATTATGGACAATGGCTGTGCCTATTATTGCTGGGATGATGGTTCAAACCCTTTTTAATGTAGTCGATATTATGTTTATTGCTTGGCTTGGTGCTAAAGAAGTCACAGCTGTAGCATTTGTTAGCCCTCTGTTTTTTATTATTATAGGGCTGACGGTAGGACTTGGTGCAGGCGTGACAGCTTCTATTGCACAATTTATAGGGAAAAAAGATAAAAAAAATGCAGATAACTGTGCAGAACACACCATTTTGCTTGGTATTGGAATTACGTTAACTCTATCTATTCTAGGTATTTTCTTTGGAGAAGAACTCTTAGTATTGTTAGGGGCTTCTGGCGAGATATTAGATATTGCATATACATACTTAAAAGTGCTCTTATATGGCATAGGATTAGTCGTATTTTCTTTATTCTTTCGTGCTATCCTAGCTGGAGAAGGAGAAACAAAATTACCTATGATTATTGGTCTTATTGGGACCTTGTTGAATCTTATTCTAGATCCAATATTTATATTTGTCCTTGCTTATGGCGTAAAAGGAGCTGCTTTGGCTACTGTTATTAGTCAGGCAGTGATGCTTGCGAGCTATTTATTTATCATTTTTGTTAGAAAATCTACCTATATCACCTTTAATATTAGCGATTTTCAGTATACACCTTCTATTTTAAAGACCATTTTTAAGATTGGTATTCCTTCATCTGCAGCAATGTTGATTATGTCTTTCGGACAAGCTGTTATGAATGCAATCTTAATTAATTATTCTTCAGAGGCTGTCGCAGCATATCAGATAGTATCGAGAATAGATATGCTCCTCTTTATGCCAATATTAGGTATTGGAATTAGCTTAACAACGATGGTTGGAATGTTTTTTGGTGCAAAAGAATACAAGAAATTAATATGGATTATCAAATATGGTATATCACGCGCAGTATACATTACAACTTTCAGTGTAATGGTGTTGTTTTTATCAGCAGAAATGATCCTTCCTTTGTTTAGCGATAATAAGCAAGTCTTAGACATAGGAATTACTTATTTGCGTATTATTATTTTAGCATATCCTGCTGTAGGAATCAGTGTTATTTGTTCACGAATATGCCAAGCATTAGGTCAAGGAATGCCTTTATTGGTGACAACTGTTACTCGTGTATTAATTTTAACTGCACCGCTATCTTATTATTTTTATATCACTGGAAAGCCAATTGAATGGGTTTGGTATGCCCAGGCATTTGCAATTTTAGTTGCTGCTACCGTCTCTTTCTTCTGGATGCGCTTTTATCTAAAAAAGTTTGCTATTGTTTGATTTGATTTGAACTCTTAATTTTCTCAGGTGAAAGTCTTAAAAAATCTCAGCGAAGCCCAAGCATTAGTTGGTCAGGAGCTTGGTCTCAGTAAGTGGTATAGAATAACTCAATTTCAAATATGGGGTTTTGGTCTATTTACAGGAGATCGTCAATGGATTCACATGCGACCTTTGAAAGCAAAACTAGGCTCACCATTCAAAACAACGATTGCACATGGATTTCTCGTCCTATCTTTATTGCCTAAGATACTAGAAAGAACCTATTCGGTTGCGTCAGCAAAAATGGGCGTTAATTATGGACTAAATCGTGTCAGATTTACCGCACCTGTTCCTGTGGGTAGTTATGTAAGGGGGCGTGTAGTGCTAAAAGAATTCAAAAAGATAAAAAATGGTGCACAGTTGACAGTTTCAGTGACTGTTGAACTAAAAGGCAGTGAAAAACCTGCATGTGTAGCTGAGCAAGTATTTCTTGTTTACGAATAAAAAGGGGTAACACAGTTGAGTATATTGCATTTAATACGTCATGGACAAGCATCATTTGGGGCAGATGATTATGACAATCTTAGCCCAAAAGGAATTGAACAGTCTGTTGCGCTTGGTGAGGCACTTTCTCAACAAGAATCTAAGTTTGACCATGTTATTGTTGGTCCACACAGAAGACATATCCAAACATTTGAAGGTATTAAAAAGGGATATAAATTTGCAGATCTTCCAGACCCTGTTATTGACGAGAGATTTGCTGAAAATCAATTAATGGAAATTGCACAACATTTTATTCCTCAAATCTTAAATAGCAATAAGACTACAAATGAAATTTTTCATGAAGTTCCCAAGGAAGAGAGACATGATAAATTTCTAAAACTTTTTCATATTGTTGCAAAAAAATGGATGAATGAAGAGCTAGATTTAAGTGAACATAATTTTGAAGGATTTTCCGTATTTCGTGCTCGTATAGCAAATACTTTAAAGACAATCCAAGGTGAAATGACAGATAAGCCTAATATCATGGTTGTGACATCAGGAGGCGCGATTTCAGGATTTTACGCAGAGGCAACTAATTGCTCACAAGAAGAGATTATGAAACTTAATTTTGGTCTTAAGAATGTATCCATATCAGAATTTGTAGTGACAACTGAAAGATTTACTTTGAAAGCTTTTAATAGTAGTTTAATAGCGCAAGAACTAGAAACATTTATTTAGAGGAAAATATGGCTATACCAGACAAAGATTTTCAAGATATTAAAAATAAAATAGCAAACTTCGTTCAAGAAGAATTGGCTTCTAATGAAAAACAATTTCAGGGTAAGCATACATTTGCAGATCATTTACCTTATCTAGAGGAAAAAAGAAATAAAGTGAGAGAAATGGGTTTATTTGCTCCTCAAATACCCAAAGAGTATGGTGGTTTAGGTCTAAGCTTACATCAGCTAGGGCAAATCTATGAAATTCTAGGAAGTACTTTTTATGGCTTATACGTTTTTAATTGTCAAGCGCCAGATGCAGGAAATATGGAAATCCTAATGGACCATGGAACAGATTATCAAAAAGAAACATTTTTACAACCTCTTATCGATGGAAAAATTAGAAGTTGTTTTTCTATGACAGAACCAGAATTTGCAGGTTCTAATCCTTTGATGATGGGCACAACTGCTAAGAAAGAAGGGTCTAATTATGTAATTAATGGACACAAATGGTTTACGTCATCCGCAGAAGGAGCAAGTTTTGCAATTGCAATGGTTATGACAGATCCAGAAAATTCTAATCCATATCTTCGAGCAAGTCAGATTATTGTTCCAACAGATACGGAAGGATTTAATTTTATTAGAAATATTTCTGTAATGGGCGATGAAGGAGATGGGTGGAATGCTCATGCTGAAATTCGTTATGAAAACTGTACGGTTCCTGAAGAGAATCTATTGGGTACACCCGGTGCAGGATTCAAAATTGCACAAGATAGACTAGGGCCTGGAAGAATTCATCATTGCATGCGTTGGATAGGTGAGTGTGAACGTGCATTTGATATGATGTGTGAAAGAGCAGTAAGTCGTGAAATAGCACCAGGAAAGTCACTAGCTACTAAACAAACTATTCAGAATTGGATTGCTGATTCTCGTGCAGAAATTAATGCTTCTCGATTGATGGTATTGGATGCGGCAAATAAAATTGATGCAGAAGGTGCTGAAGCAGCTAAAGTTGAGATTTCAACTATAAAGTTTTTTGTAGCTCAAGTATTACAAAATGTATTGGATCGTGCGGTTCAGGTGCATGGAGCGCTTGGAATGACAGATGATATCTTATTGGCATCTTTATTTAGACATGAGAGATCTGCAAGAATTTATGATGGAGCAGATGAAGTGCATAGGTCTAGGGTAGCTAGAGAGATTCTAAAGAAATACTCAAAATAAATATGACTAAGGTAAATCTTAGAATCCCATTAAAACTGAAGCTATATCTATTTTTATCTAAATTTTTCAAAAAAAAGAATCATGTTTCTTTTTCTATTGATGAACCAAAAGAAATTCGTGATGGGGAAGATCTTCCTTTAGATGTTCTAAAAAAATATTTGAATTCTCATAATTTCAATACCAAAAACTTGTCTATTAAGCAATTTCCAAGTGGTTATTCTAATCTGACTTATTTTTTAAAGACAGATACAAAAGAATATGTATTAAGAAGACCTCCTTTTGGGGCCGATAGCCTAAAAGGTGGACATGATATGTCTCGAGAATATAGAGTATTAAGCAAGTTAAAGACTGAATTTAAGAAAGTACCAGATGTTCATCTCTACACAGAAGATAAGTCTATTATTGGAGCACCATTTTATATTATGGACTGTGTAAAGGGTTATATTTTAAGACCAAATCTATTACAAGAAAATGCACCAGATGCTGATACCATATCAAAAATTGCAGATTCACTTATTGATACATTAGTTAGCTTACATAAAGTAGATATAGATAAAAGTAACTTAAATGATTTTGGAAAGATTGATGGTTATGTATCAAGACAGGTTTCAGGATGGACAGAACGATATTTTCATGCAAAAACAGATGAGATTCCAGAAATGGAGTTTGTTGCAAAATGGTTAGATGAGAACCAACCTAAAGAATCAGGAAAAGCTATTATCCATAATGATTTTAAATATGACAATGCTGTGCTTGATATAAATGATCCAACAAAAGTGATTTCAGTTTTAGATTGGGAAATGTCCACTTTAGGTGATCCTTTAATGGATTTAGGAACTACGTTAGGTTATTGGGTAGATAGAAATGATGCAGACGAGTTAAAGTTATTTCAGCTGAGCCCTACAACATTAAATGGCAATCCATGCAGGCAAGATATTCTGACTATGTATGAGAAAAAGTCAGGTAAATCTATCGATAATCCAGTATTTTACTATGCATTTGGTTTGTTTAAGATCGCAATTATCGCTCAGCAGATTTATTATAGATATCACAAGGGATATACCAAGGATAAAAGGTTTAGTATGTTAAATGTTGCTGTAAATTCTCTTGCAATTATGGCAAATCAAGCAATCATTAAAAACAGAGTAAGTGATTTATTTGAATAGATGAATAAAGAATTTACTGAGATATATAATTTTATTGATGGTGAGATGAGCTCAGCTGTCTCTGACTATAAAAATCCATTTCATCTATTTGTTATTGGAAATTCATCAGAAAATATTCCACATATAAGAACAGTAGTTTTGAGACATTTCTCCATATCAAAGAAAATTTTTGAGTTTCATTCAGATATTAGAAGCCCTAAGATTAGTGAATTAAAAACAAATCCTAATTTTTCTGCATTATTCTACAATCCAGATCAAAAAGTACAATTACGTTTTTCTGGAACAGTTCAGATATTACATAAAGATGCATCTACAAAGAAAAGATGGAAAGGAATCTCTAACTCTTCTCGTAGATGTTATCTAGGACCATATGATCCTTCTAGTATTATAGATGAGAATCATCCTAATATCCCAGATGAATTTCGATTTGGGGATCCAAAGATAGAACAAACTGAAGAAGGTTTTAAAAACTTTGTTATTGTTCGATGTCAATTTTCTTGCATTGACTACCTGAGTTTAAAATATAGTGGACATTCAAGATGTAGATTTGATTTTAAAGGAAAAAATGTTTCAGTTTGTTGGTTAGCACCCTAAATTGGTTAAAGTATGATAAAAAAAGAGGGGAAGAGCGGAAACTTTTTTTATGGATATAGGAATTAACCAGGCAGTTTTAATTACAATAAGTATATTATTTTCTACCAACTTGATAGGATATATCTATACAGCTTTAATTCTTCATACTAATCTTATAAATGATTATCGAATACAACCCAAAGAGTATTTTGCTAGACGATTTTATAGTAGATTTCCGTTAATTCTTTTTAATATTTTTATATTGCTATCCGTCGGAGCAATTGGAGTATACTTATTCTACGATATATTAGATTTTTCTAGACCAACTATTGGATTATTTCTATTTCAACTAGCTCTTATTTTCTTGATAGATGATTTATATTTTTATCTATATCATGCAGCATTGCATACAAAGTTTTTGTATAAAAAAATCCATATAACTCATCACAGATCTACAATGCCGATTCCAATGGAATATATTTTTACTCATCCTTTTGAATGGTTTTTTGGAGCTATAGGTCCTTTTATTGGATTGGCAGTGATTGCACTATTTTTTCCTCAGATAAATGCGTATGCATTATGGGCTATGATGGCCTTAAGAAATCTACATGAATTAGACATTCATTCTGGCATAAAATCTTCAAAAATTGTATCTGCTATCCCTTTTTATGGCACCACAGAACATCATGATCTTCATCATTCAAGAAATAAAGGAAATTATGCTTCAACATTCACCATTTGGGATAAAGTTTTTGGTACAGAAATTAAAGAATCATGAGATTAACAATTATCTTAATGATAGCTTTTGTTGTTCTTGGAACATTTTTTAATTTTCTTACAATAAAACGATATATAAGGAAGAAGAATGATTAAATATTTATTGTCAATTTTTATAGTTATTTTTTCGATAACTATGTGCAGTAAAAATAATATAGATGTGGTATCAATGGAAGAATTTCAGTCAAACATTCTTGATAGCAACACAGTTGTGCTGGATGTGAGAACAGAGGAAGAATTCCATGGACCTTTAGGACATATTAAAGGAGCAATTCTAATTCCTATTGACGAGTTATCTGCAAGAGTTAATGAGCTCAATGAAGTAAAAAATAAAGATATATATGTTGTTTGTCGCAGTGGAAACAGATCTAATTTTGGTAAAGATATCTTAAGAGAAAACAATTTTAATGCTATCAATATTGATGGTGGAATGCTAGCTTGGAATCCTCTAGATAATGAATAATAAAGAAGAATTAATCACAAAATATAGAAAATCATTTATAACAATTATGATTGTTTTGCTGATTTTACTTATACCATTTTTTTTCTATGCAAATTAAACAAAAATATCCCATCGATTTTACAAAAAGTGTTACGTGGCTAGTAGTACTTGGGCTAATTTATTATTTCAATCAATTAGGTAATATTACTGCGTGGATTTACCTATGTTTGCATGGATCTTATGGGATTATGTGGGTCATGAAGAGTAGTATTTTTCCAGATAAAACTTGGGAAAGAAAAGCTGGTATACCATATACATTATTTATTCTTTTTGGTCTTATGCTGTACTGGGCTCCTGCTCTAATTATTACTATGAATGGCCATGAAGCATCACTAAATGTTATCATAAGTGCAATTATTTTATTTTCATTTGGTGTATTCTATCATTTTACATCAGATATGCAGAAATATATTTATTTAAAACATAATTCAGGTCTAATTACTGATGGATTATGGAAGCAGTGTAGACATCCTAATTATTTTGGTGAACTACTTATTTATTCTAGCTTTTTATTATTGACCATTGAAACATATTTATGGTGGGTTCCAATATTAATCTTAAGCATTTTTATTATCGGTATCTGGATTCCTGGAATGATTAGAATTGATAAGTCATTATCTCGTTTTGATCAGCACGAATCCTACAAAAAGAAAACAGCTTTTATTATTCCTTATATTTTATAATGAAGTCAAAATTTGTCATATACTATGATGGGTTCTGCATCTTATGCTCTAAAGCAATGGACTTTTCTTTATCGCATGATCATAGCAAAAGTATTTACTATAGCCCTATACAATCTGACTATGCTCAACGAACTTTGAATAAAAAATATATCGATGATATGAATACTATTATTGTCAAAAAAGACAATAAGACTTTCACAAAATCAAAAGCTGCATTTGTTGTCTTAGATCAGCTCAATCATCCTTTACGATATTTTAAATTTATTTTGCCATCTTTTTTAGCAGATATATGTTATGATTTTGTTGCTAAAAAAAGATATAGCTGGTTTGGAAAAAAAGAAGAATGTATTTTTCCTATGCATAATTCACAATTTTTAATTGACTAATGACAAGAGATACATTTACAAGATTTTATGATATAGAAACCCGATGGTACGATGAAGATATGTTAGGCCATCTAAATCATGGAACAGCTGTAAATCTTATTGAAGATGTAAGAGTTAGACATGCTGCTGATATAGGTCTTGAGCCTTATAATCGATATAAATTTCCATTTATAGTTGCTTCTATGAAACTTGATTACTTAAAACAGATTAGTTATCCAGAAAAATTAACAATTGGTATCAGAGTTTCACGTGTTGGCGGTAAAAGTTTTGACTATGAATATGGTGTATTTATAGAAGGGGACGACGAATGTGCTATCACATGTGAAATGACATTAGTATGTTTTGATTTTGCAGGCCAGAAAAGTGTACCTGTATTCGATGCCTTGAAAGATGAATTATAATTATTGAGGAGAAATTTATATGAATGTTAGCATAGAAAATGATATCAAGATTATCCGAATGGGCGATAAAGGCCCAAATGTCTTAAGCGTTTCAAGAGCAAAAAATATTATGGCAGAACTCAATTATGATGAATGTAAAGCTGTCATTATTATGGGCAATGAAAAAGTATTTAGCGCAGGACTTAATTTGAAAGACTTAATGAATGCGAAAGAAGCCAACGAAGTTGCTCTTATTTTTAATACTCTTAGAGATCTTTTAGTTTCATTTAGAGAATTTCCAGGCCCAGTAATCAGCATAGTGGGTGGACATGCAATTGCTGGAGGTTGTTTAATAGCATTAGCATCAGATTATCGCTATGGAATGTTTGGAATGCACAGAATGGGACTTAATGAAATGGCAATCGGTATTGATTTACCGCCAGATATGTTATCAATTATTAGTCATTCCATAGGCAGAGAGAATCTGTTCGAAGTAGCCACGCAATGTAAAATGTATACTCCAAAACAAGCATATAAAAAGGGTTTGATTAATGAATATATTGGTAACCCTTTTATCGGTAAAAAACGCGCAACAGCAGAGGCCCTTAAAAGAGCAAAGAAATTAGCAAAATTCTATATAAATGCCGGAGAACCATTTGTTAGGCTCAAAAAATCTTTAATGCACGATACTGAATTTGATTATGAGGTATTAATTGATAATTGGTTCAGTAGCGAAACTCAAGCCAAGATTAAGAAAGTCTTGAGTACACTATCTAGAAAATGAAGATTCTTATTGTTGGAGGAACAGGCTTGGTCGGATCTCGACTAGTTAATTCTTTAATATCACAAAATCATCATGTCATTATTTTGTCAAGAAATCCATCAAAATATCAGAATAAATTTGATCAGAAAGTGAATTTTGTGGATTGGGATGCTAATGAGATAGGCCTTTTACAGAATACCGATGTTGTTATTAAGTTGAGCGGTGAGAATGTAGCGCAGTTCTGGACAAGAAATGTCAAAAATAAAATCTTAAGCAGTAGAGTAGATTTATCGCAAACTTTATTACAATTTCTAAAGAAAAATCAAGTAAAGAACAGTTTATTAATCAATGCATCTGCTATTGGTTTTTATGCTAAGAAGAATATGGTATATGATGGTCAAGTTGATGAAAATTCTCGCAGTGGAGACTCTTTTCTATCAAAAGTATGTCAATTGAATGAAGAATCTTGTAAGATATTTAGTGAAGCAGGTATGAGAGTAGTTCATCTTAGAATTGGAATGATTCTTACATCAAATTTTTCTTTATTAATTGGCTTTCTTTCCTTTTTCTCATTGCCAATGCTAGGCATAAAAAAAAATTATTTCCCCTGGGTTCATATTGATGATGTTGTAGGGTTTATTAATCATGCTATCATCAATCATGTTGAAGGCCCTTTTAATTTAATTTCTCCTAACCCCATCAATCATAGAGATTTTTACTATACAATTAGAAAGCATTACAATGGCATTTTTCCATGGATATTATTTATTCCAAGCTTTATAGTAAAAATGGCTGGAGATATCAGTGAAATAGTGTTTTATGGCCCTAAAACTGCTCCAGTGCGAACATTAGAGAGCGGATACAAGTTCAAATTTCCAGATTTAGACGAAGCATTACATCATATTGACAAATAAAATACCTTGGAAAATATCCAGAATTTGTTAAATTTCATGCCGTGAAAACAATTATTTTTGATCAAAAGGAACTCATCAATTGGCTGTAAAAAAAACCTCAAAAAAAGTATTTAAAAAAGAATTAGCAAACGTAGAGCAAGAAATTCTAAAAATGGAGTCAGCAACTCCTGTAAAGAAAGCTACAACAAAAAAGAAAGCTAAAACAAAAAAAGTAGCTAAATCTGATAAAGAGATAGCAGCAGATTTAATCAAGCTTGAAAGAGAAGAACATATGAAGCAGGCAAAAGAACGATCTGATGAAAGAATCAGAAGATCTAAAGTGTCTAGCGGTACTATTAGTATGTATTTATCTGAAATTTCTCAATATGAGCCTCTAGCTCCGGAAAAGGAAGTAGAATTAGCGGTGCGCATTGCAAAAGGTGACAAGCACGCGATGAAAGAGTTAGTAGAAGCCAACCTAAGATTTGTAGTATCTGTTGCTAAAAAATATCAAGGAAATGGATTATCTCTTTCTGATATCATCAATGAGGGAAATTTAGGCTTAATCAAGGCAGCAAAACGATTTGATCCTTCACGTGGATTTAAATTTATTTCTTATGCGGTATGGTGGATTAGACAGGCAATACTACAGGCATTAGCTGAACAAGGACGTTTGATTCGATTACCTTTAAACCGAGTGGGTACTATTACCAAGATTACAAAAGCAGCAGAAAAATTAGAAGCTGAAATGGGTAGACCTCCGAAGGTAGAAGAAATTAGCCATAAACTTGAAGTGAAAACAGAAGAGGTATTTAATGCATTGCAATATTCAAGAAGACATAGTTCTTTAGATGCGCCATTTGCAGAAGGAGAAGACAGTTCTTTAATTAATGTTATTGAGGATGAACAGGAAAAAGACCCTGATAACAAAGTCATGGATACATCTATGAAAGAAGAAATCGCTTCAGCTCTAAGCACCTTAACAGACAGAGAGCGCTCTGTTATTGAAATGTATTTTGGTATTAATCGCGATAGATCTTTTACACTTAATGAGATTGGTGAACAATTTAGTCTAACGCGTGAACGTGTTCGACAAATTAAAGAAAAAGCTATTAGACGTCTTGCACATAAAACTCGTAGCGAACCGCTCAGAGTTTATCTAGGCCAATAGATGGATCATACACAAATACTACTTCCTATTTTTCCTCTTGTTTTCTTGACCTATCTACACACACTTCTTAATGCCAAGACCATAGAAAAAGCACTTAAGATGAAGGAGCTTGATTCAAGATGGCTAAAGTTTATGCCTTCATGGCAAGAAATTCCTGATAATGTTCAAGCTTCAAGAGAGCATTATAAAAATTTATATCAAGCACCAATACTTTTTTACTGTTATTGTATTTTAGCTTTCACGATTGAGCATGTCACGTTACTAACCGTGATACTTGCTTGGCTTTATGTAGGACTTAGATCTATTCATTTCATCGTAAGATCAACAAATCCAAAACTTTCAAGACGCGGACCTATTTTTCTTCTATCCTTTATGGTTTCTTTGGTGCTCTGGATAGAGTTATTAGTACATATTTTGCGATAAATAAATTTTATAGCACTACAATCCCCTTAGTTGTATAATTCAACAACATGAGTAAAAAATCCAAAATTGCCATAATAGGAAGACCGAATGTCGGAAAATCAACACTTTTCAATCGACTTTCCGGGAAAAGAACATCTATTGTTGATCAAGTTGAAGGTGTTACAAGAGATAGAATTTATGCATCAGGAGAGTGGCTGAATAAAGCATTTGATATTATCGATACTGGAGGATTTGTTAGCTCAAATGAAGATATTTTTAACGATAAGATTAAAGAACAAATTGTAGAAGCCTTAAATGAGTGCGATGGAATTATTTTCATGGTTGATGGTAAGGATGGGTTAAATCCAAATGACAGTCATCTAGCAAAAATGGTTAGAAAATCTAGCAAGAACTATGTTTTAGCAGTTAATAAATGTGATACGCCAAATCATAGTGATAGAATTATACCATTTTTTGATTTAGGCCTAGAAGAACCTGTAGCAATTTCAGCATTAAATGGTGCTGGTGTTGGAGATATTCTAGATACACTATTTGCACACGAAGATTTGCAAGGTAAAGATTTTGAAGATATTGATGAAGAATCTATGTCAATCTCAATTGTTGGTATGCCAAATGTAGGAAAATCTTCTATTTTGAATGCACTCATTCAGAAGGAACAAGCTATTGTATCTGATGTTGCTGGAACCACAAGAGATTCTATTGATACGTACATTAAATGGCATGGGAATTCTATCAAAATTATTGATACAGCCGGTCTTAGAAAGAAGAGTAAAATTGATGATGATATTGAATTTTATAGCTCATTAAGAGCAATAGATTCATTAGTCAGATCTGACGTTGTTTTACTTGTTATTGATGCTGAGAAAGGCTTTACAAAGCAAGAAAAAACAATTGCTAGCGAAGTAATTCGTAGAGGAAAAAGAATGATAATATTAGTCAACAAATGGGACTTAACTGCTAATAAAAATATTTCTGCAGAAATATTTAAAGAAGAGATGTTTCATCAGTTTCATTTGCTGCAATATTATCCTATACTTTTTGTTTCTGCTTTAACAAAAAGACGTATTTCAAATGTATTATCTGAGGCATGGACTGTCTTTGAAAAACAACGAGATAAGCTTGGTACAAAAGCATTGAATGAATGGTTAGTTAAAGCAGTAAGGAAATATCCGCCTCCTGCATTGCAAGGAAAGTCGATTAAATTAAAGTTTGTAGATCAAGTACAGTTTTCACCACCAATATTTGCTTTCTTTTGTAATTATCCTAAGCTGATTACTGTGGCTTATAAAAGGTATCTGCATAATCAACTTAGAGAGTCGTTTGATTTAGACGGAATAACAATTAAGTTATCAATCAGGAAGGGTTAATGATGCAGAAAAAAGTTTATAGCTGGGCTTTATATGATTGGGCAAATTCTGCATTTGCAACTACTGTTATGGCTGGGTTTTTCCCTCTATTTTTTTCTCAATATTGGTCAGATACAAATAGCGTTTCAGCTAGCACTTTTTATTTAGGTTTAGGAAACTCGATTGCTTCAATCATTGTAGCATTATTAGCACCTATTCTTGGTGCTATTGCTGACAATGGAAGTTTTAAGAAAAAATTTCTGATTTTTTTTGCTTTTTTAGGAGTAGTAATGACAATAGGGTTAGGCTTTATTGCACAAGGAATGTGGCCTATTGCATTGTTGGTATATATCTTTGCTACAATAGGATTTTCAAGCGCAAATACTTTTTATGATTCGTTATTACCTGCTGTTAGCAATAAAGATAATGTAGATTATGTTTCTGCGTTAGGTTTCTCGCTAGGATATTTAGGTGGAGGGATTTTAATTGTTATCAATTTTCTGATGCTTACTTATCCATCATCTTTTGGATTAATTGATTCCACGCAAGCAATTCAATATTCATTTATATCTGTTGGAATATGGTGGGCAGTATTTTCATTGCCAATCATGCTTTTTGTAGATGAGCCAAAATATCATGATGAAAAGTCTTTAGCGAATTCTATAAAAGATGGATTATCAGATTTTAGAAGTACTTTTAATGAGATAAAAAATTTGAAAGTAGTAGCCACTTTTCTCCTTGCATATTGGCTTTACATTGATGGAGTAGATACAGTTGTTCGTATGGCAGCTGACTTTGCTATGACATTAGGTTTTGATCAAACAGCAATTATGGGTGCATTAGTATTGATTCAATTTATTGCATTTTTTGCGACCTTAATTTATATAAAAATTGCAGGTAAAATTGGTTTAAAGAATGGAATATATGCAGGAATAATAGCATATATATTAATCCTTATTGGTGCTTATTATATCAATGAGATATGGCAATTCTATTGTGTTGCAATCTTAATAGGGTGTTTCCAAGGAGGAATTCAGTCATTAAGTCGAAGTATGTATTCTAGAATCATTCCAGAAAATAAGTCAGCAGAATATTATGGATTCTATAATATGCTAGGAAAGTTTGCAGCGGTAATTGGACCATTATTGATGGGTACAGTTACGCTTTTGCTTAATAATATGACTGGGGATTCGGAACAAGCTGCAAGATACGGAATATTATCAGTTTCCATCTTATTTTTGTCAGGAGCATATGTTTTTTCTAAAGTCGATCTTGAAGAAGGTGAAAGAATAGCAGAAGAACATTTATTGAGGAGTAAAGCAAAAGCTAGATAGTTCATTTAATATTTTTTAACAACTTTCTATAAATAACTAATACCTAACGATAAAAATCTTTTTAAATTAGCATCGTGAATACAATATCAAAATATTCAGAACTAGTTCAAACGCAACACATTAACACAGCTGGTACTTTATTCGGTGGCACTATGTTGTCGTGGCTAGATCTTGCCGGCGTAAAAGCTTCCAATGATTTTTTAAAAAAAACAGATGCTTGGGGCGTAGTTACTCGCGCAATGGATAAAGTAGAATTTAAAGAACCTGTTTTTCTAGGAGATTGGGTAAATTGTGAATCCAAAGTTGTAAGAACAGGAAATTCATCTCTTGAAATAGAGATTAAGGCTTTTGCGGAGAGTAAGGATCACGGGCACAGGTTAGCGTGTACAGCTAACATCACTTTTGTTGCAGTTGTTAAAGACGAAAAGGGTGGTCTAGTTAGTTTTAATCATAATTTAAGCTTGAATTGAGGAGAAATAATGGCACATATCAATAAATTAGAATATGACACAAACATGGATAATGTTAAGAATAGCGATGTCTTAGCAGTAGGTGTTTATGAAGATAAAAATGATTCTGAATTAATTAAAAGTCAAATGAAGGGCAAAGTAGGCGAACTTGCTTATGACTTTAATGATGATCAAAAAACTCTTTATTTTGGGTTAGGAAAATCTGATAATGCTACTCCAGAAGATTTGAGAAGAGCTGCAGGTACAGTCATGGCGTTTATTATCAGCAATAAATATTCTTCTATCTCAGTACAATGTCCTACATCAGACAATGATGATTATTTTTGTCAAGCGTTTTCAGAAGGTCTTGTATTGGGGAGTTATCGCTTTTTAGACTTTTTTACAGATAATAGAGGTGAGTATCACCTCGAAAAAATTACTATGGTTGGTAAATGTTGTACCGAATCATCTAAAAAAGGAGCTACTATAGCAAATGCCGTATGTGAAGCTCGAGATCTCGCTAATAATCCACCGAATGTAAGCACTCCTTCACGTCTTGCTGAGTTTGCGCAGGAAGTAGGAAAAAAAGGTGATATGAAAGTAACAATATTTGATAGGGAAGAGTTTACAAAAATGGGTATGGGAGCTTTTGCTGGCGTAGCACAAGGAACAAATGAACCTCCAAAATTCATTATCATGGAATATTTTGGTGCAGACTCCAAAGATGAGAAGCCGGTCGTTTTAGTAGGTAAAGGACTTACATTTGATACTGGTGGAATTTCATTAAAACCAGGCGCAAAAATGGATGAAATGAAATTTGATATGTGCGGTTCTGCTATCGTATTTGGCACAATGAGTGCTGTTGCAGAATTAAGACCAAAGAAAAATATTGTAGCCATTGTTCCATCGACACATAATATGTTAGGTGGATCTGCTTTTTTACCTGGCGATATTTTAACAGCATACAATGGTAAAACAATTGAAATATTAAATACAGATGCAGAAGGCAGATTAATTCTTGCAGATGCACTTTCTTATGCAAGCAAGCACTATAATCCTGAATTTATGGTAGATTTTGCGACACTAACCGGTGCTTGTGTAGTAACATTTGGACATATTGCAAGCGCTATACTTGGAAATAATAAAGGGCTTATTGAAAACATTCAGAAATCATCTGAAAATACTGGTGAACTCGTATGGGAATTACCTTTATGGGATGAATATTGCGATCAAGTAAAATCTAATATATCTGATGTAAAGAATTTAGGTTCACCTGGGCAAGCTGGAACGATAGCAGGAGCAGCATTTTTAAAAGCATTTGTAGGAAAAGATATCCCTTGGACGCACTTTGATGTTGCTGGTACAGCTTGGGGCGTAGAAAATAGAAGCTACATCCAAAAGAATGGTGCTTCAGGACAGGTAGTTAGACTGATTCTAGATTTAATTGGCGCTTAATGAATAAACTTAAAGCTATTAATACCACCCAGTTTTATATACAGCTATTCACAGCAAGTTTATTACTCTATTTCACTCTTACTTCTGATAGACCAAAAATGGCAATGATTCCAATTCTTTTATTGATTAGTTGGACATTAGGATTCATGCAGCGCAGAATTACAAGAAGAAGGGTTAATAGGTTAAGAAAAAGTGACAATAAAGATGTTTTACATGAAGGATAATTTATCTAATAATGAATAAATTATTTACTAACGATATTTCTCTTGAGCAAGAAAATCATAAATATCTGTTAAAAGATGCTCCTGATTTTAACTTTTCTAGTGTTACAGAATTTATTCATCACTTTTTTGAAAAATTTGATCAAGTTGGTATTGCTCAGAAACTAATTAATACTCATCCCAAATATAGCGGTAAAACAGTAGATGAAGTTATTAAAGAATGGGGTAAGGGAGCAATACGTGGAACAGTGGTTCATAATGAGCTAGAATCATTTATAAAGGATAATGTCGCACCAAAACATGAAATGTCTATTGTGGGTGCTTCATGGATTAAAGAAAAGCAAAAAGATCCTGATAACACGTTTTTTTCTGAAGTAATTATCTATTCAAAAGAATTAGGAATTGCTGGCACAATTGATGTGTTGGTGTATAACGAAAAGCAGGATACATACCATCTTGTAGACTGGAAGACCAATAAGCGCATTGATAAAACGTCCTATAAAAATAAAGTAGGTATTTTAAATGCTACGGCGCATTTGCAAGACTGCAATTTCAATCACTATTCACTTCAGCTTTCATTCTATAGGTATATTTTAGAACGTTATTATGGACTAAATGTTGGGAGTCAGACACTTTTTCATTTAAAAGAAAACAGATATGAAATTTTTCCTGTAAATTATCATGAAGAAGAACTAATAAATATGTTACGAGAAAAAGAATTAATATGATTGATACTTATTTACTTATTGCCTTAATTGCTGTAGTCATATTTCTCATTTTTTATATAGATAAGAAATTTAAATCTGTAGGACAAGATGAAAATGAAATTACTGATCAGTTTAATATCATAGGAGAATTATTTGCTGGATCAGAGAAGAATATTAAAGAATTGCGCGATAAATTATCTGAAACAAAATCAGCATTAGAAACAACCTATCAAAATAGCCAGAAAGAAGTCACTAAATCCCTTAATGAGTTTAATTTGATCTTTCGAAGCTCCCAAGAAAGAGGGAGTTTAGGTGAATACAGAGTTGAGCAGCTCCTTGAGAACCTTGGATTACAAGAGAATGTTCATTGGAAATCACAACAATCATATGGTAGTGCTAGACCCGACTATACATTCTATTTTCCTGATCAAGTATATGTAAATCTTGATTCAAAATTTCCGCTAGAACATTATAAAAATATGGTTAATGCTGATAGCGAATTTGAAAAAGACTCAGAAAAGAAAGCTTTTGAAAAAGATGTAAAAGACAGAATTAAAGAAATGCAGAAAGATGGCTATGTAGATGTTTCAAAAGGTAGTGTAGATTTTGTGTTGATGTTTGTACCGAGTCAAAGTGTATTAAACTTTATTAGAAAAGAGTTTTATAATATTTGGGAAGATGCGTTAAAAAAGAAAGTAATTCTTGTCGGTACACCTGAACTGTTTGCGATGTTACAAATGCTTAAAACATCAGTTCATAATTTTACTTTGAGTACTAAGGTTGATGATTTTAAGAATAATTTTAACCAATTCAAGGTAGAGTGGACTAAGATGGAAGCTCTATTAGAGAAGCATGAAAATCAAATTGATGCACTTACTAAGAGCTATAAAGAAATCACTAATACTAGAAATAAGAAGTTAAAAAAATCAGTAGATCTTTTATTGCCTAACGGTGAAAAAGAAGAATAATCTTTCTATAATAAGCTGGAAATCCAGTAACCATCTATAATTACAAACAACACTAAATAACCAATTACTTCCCATAGTCTTTTATGAATCCTTTGAATTTTGACTTCTATTCTATCGGTAGATTTTGGTTTTCTATACTTGAGAATATTTGGAAATAATCGTGGCGTTGATTTATAATACTCTCTATAAGATTCATCATGAGTATTGAGCAATATCTTCTCTTCATTTAATATTGTTGGGATATGAAATAAAGTAAATATAGTAATGAGAGCAATTGAAATAGGGATAGATTTAATTGCAAGACAGAGTCCTATAAATATCATTAAGCTAAAAACATATAGAGGATTTCTTACCATCGAGTAAGGACCTTCCTTAATTAGTGTTTTTGTTTTAAATCCTTCAATATATAGTGATGCCCATATTCGTCCAAATCCTCCTAGCATAACAAGGAAAAAACCTAGAACGCTCAATATAAGAGATGTATTAAGACTTACGTCTAAACTGTAAGGAACGAAGATGTTATTATCATAAATAGTAATAGCTATCAATGTAATCATAGATAGTCTCAATATTAACACCCTATGTCTTGCGATCGTTCTTAGTAGCATTGTTTTAGATTCATTTTATTTGATTGATACACGTTTTTCTTGAATTAATTCACAGCCGGGGACTTCATCTCCATTTTTTAATGCTTCTTTTACTTTAGCCTTATCAATAGACTGAACTTCTTTCGTTTCAAGAAAATCGCTTGGGATTATATTTTCATCAGTAATAACAACTTTATGTGGATTCTTCTGAATAGTAATACTGATTTCAGCACTTTCAATTTTCTCGGTATTAGTTTTTTCCAAGTTATGCCTTAGATATTCTTTTAGATGTTTTATCTTAGTTTCAATAGAAGTCCTTCTTTTATGTTGTCTAGACTCTACCTCTTTGATGCCTTCAGCTGCATGCTCTAGATTCTTAATATATTTTGCCACATTAGTGGTTTTAAGTTTGAATTCTCCTTCAAGAGATTCTAAGGTATCTTTTACAGACTGGTCATCAAGATCTGTTAGACTTTCTAAAGCTTCTTTAAACTCATCTGCAAGTTCATATAGGCTAGGTAATGACATAGATTATAATATATAAAAAAATACCCTGAAATAATCAGAGTATTTTTCAAAAGCAATTAAGTAGATGATCGGAAAGATTTGTATAGACTTGTTTAAATTTCTATGAGTTGTTTTCCAAAATTTTTACCTGTCAAAACATCTCTTAAAGCTTGGGGAGCATTTTGAAAACCTTTTGTAATAGTTTCTTTATAAAATAACTTTTCTTCTAAAATCAATTTAGATATTTCATTGGTTGCTTTTCCCCATTCACTCATCCATTCTGTTACAACAAAGAATCTATGTTCAGGCTTGGGATCAAGTGCACCTAAAACATGAAATGGTGTTTCCATTTTAGACATATCTTCCGCATTATATTGAGATATAAATCCACAAATTGGAACCCTTGCTCCTTCATTTAGAAGAGGGGCAACCGCTCTAGTTACTGCTCCACCAACATTTTCAAAATAAATGTCTATGCCTTTTTCACAGGCATTTTTAAGATCTTCCTCTAAATTACCTGCCTTATAATCAACACATTCATCAAACTTCAAAATATCTTTTACATAAGAACACTTTTCTGGACCACCAGCTATGCCAACTACATGACATCCATAAGACTTTGCAAGTTGCCCAACAACAGTTCCCACGGCTCCTGATGCAGCTGAAACAACTAAAGTCTCTCCAGGCTGAGGTTTTCCAACTCTATTTAGACCAAAGTAAGCAGTCCTTCCAGGCATTCCTACTGTTCCTAAATAAGTAGATAACGGTATATTAGATTCAGGTACTTTAAATAAAGCAGGATCAGTATCTTTTGCTTTTATATATGTTTGCCAACCTTTATGAGCACATACTTTATCACCAATCGCATATAAGTTAGAATTAGTTTCAACAACAACACCGACAGTTTCACCTGTCATAGGTTCTCCAATTTTAGCTGGCTCAGCATACGAAGAGCCATCATTCATTCGACCTCTCATGTATGGATCAATTGATAGGTACTTAACTTCAATAAGAATTTCATTATCCTCTAGAGATGTTATCATTTCATTGTTGATTTTCCAGCAATCATCTTCTGGCATTCCTTTTGGTCTTTTATCTAAAAGTAATTGTGTATTGTTATATTCCATTATTTTTCCTCGTATTTAAATTTATTTTATTCAACAAGTAGGCATTATTTGTTAACTATAGTTATGTGGTTATGGCTATTATAATTCTTTGATTTCTTTCAGAAGATCATTGAGCATATCTTTAGCGTCGCCAAAGACCATGATAGAATTATCATAACCAAATAATTCATTTTGTACTCCTGCAAATCCTGGGTTCATACTTCTTTTATTGATAATCACAGTACGTGATTTATCTACATTTAGGATTGGCATACCATAGATAGGGCTTGATTGATCATGTCTTGCTGCAGGATTTACAACATCATTTGCTCCAAGAATCAGTGCAACATCACAATCTTCAAATTCAGGATTAATTTCATCTAAATCTTTAAGTACATCATAAGAAACATTTGCTTCAGCTAATAATACATTCATATGTCCTGGCATTCTACCAGCAACAGGGTGAATAGCATAAAGAACGGTCTTACCCATCGCTTCGAGTGATTCAGCTACTTCGCGAGCAACATGCTGAGCTTGTGCTACAGCCAGACCATAACCTGGAACGATAATAATTTTTTCAGCAGAATCTAAAATCATTGCTGCTTCAGTAGTGGAATAACTTTTAATATTCATTTCTTTTCCATCAGAGCTTCCACCGCTAGATGATTCAGCTCCAACAGCTCCAAATATCACATTAGCTAAGGATCTATTCATACCCTTACACATAATATTTGTAAGAATTAATCCTGATGCTCCGACAAGTGATCCACTAATAATCAATGCCTGATTATTAATCAAGAAACCAGTTGCAGCAGCAGCGATTCCAGAGTATGAATTAAGCAATGAAATCACAACAGGCATATCTGCTCCACCAATTGGGATTGTTAAACCTATTCCCAAAAGAAGTGCTAAGATAATAACTCCAAAGAATGCAGGAAGATATCCAGCATATATACTTGAATCAAAAATTAGATTAGGAGAAATAATTAATAATAATGCTCCTAGAGCTAACATAGCATTTAAAGCTTGTTGCCCTTTAAAGGTAATAGCTTTTCCAGATATTAGACCTTGCAATTTACCAAAAGCAATAAAACTTCCAGTAAAAGTTAATGATCCGATAAATACACTTAAACAAACAATAAAATATGGACTACCTGGATTAGATAAAAACTCAGAAGAAGCAACAAGACCAGATGCAGCTCCACCTAAACCATTAAAGATAGCAACCATCTGAGGCATTTCTGTCATTTGAACTCTAGTTGCAAATAATAAACCAATGACAGATCCAACTCCAACTCCAATTGCAATTAATTTTAAATCTAACACATTAGAAGATGCCAATGTTGCAGCAATAGCAATAAGCATTCCAAGAGCAGCTAGGAAGTTTCCGCTTCTCGCAGTTTTTGGATGCGATAAACGTTTTAATCCTAGGATAAAACAAACGGCTGATATGAGATAAAATAAATTCATTTTTTCTTAAACATTTTTAACATTCTGTCAGTTACTAAAAATCCACCTACAACATTAATTGTTGCACAAATCAATGCAGCTAATCCAAGATAGGTACTAATTTCTCCATCAGTACTAATTGCTAATAAAGCTCCAACAATTGCAATACCTGATATAGCATTTGAACCAGACATTAAAGGTGTGTGAAGAGTAGGGGGTACTTTATTAATAATTTCATTACCTACAAACACTGCTAAAATGAATATTGTTATTAAATTAATATCCATTACATAGCCTCTTTTGTTGCTTGATTTCTTACTTCACCATTTTCAATAAAGAGCATTCCATCAATAATTTCATCTTCTTTGTCCAATTGAAATCCTTCTTCGGTATGACAATGATCAATTATTGCTTCGACATTTTTTGAAAAAAGCTGACTAGCGTGTGTAGCCATGGTGCTTGGAAGATTTGTATTTCCATCAATTAATACCCCATTGTGATTTACTATTTCATCAGCGTTAGTTAATTCACAATTTCCACCATTTTCAGATGCTAAATCCATAATAACAGATCCGGGCATCATAGATTCTACCATATTTGTTGGAATCAATATAGGTGCAGGTCTATTTGGAATTAGTGCAGTA
>Ga0209228_1000337_pt1 | contig 24582 bp, 24 predicted proteins | sample METZYME_3_150m_FD_187547 | JGI IMG/M metagenome (GOLD analysis project Ga0209228, IMG submission 187547) | Marine microbial communities from oxygen minimum zone in mesopelagic equatorial Pacific - METZYME_3_150m (SPAdes) (version 2) | ecosystem: Environmental > Aquatic > Marine > Oceanic...
CAATAAAAACAGAAAATGTTAGGAAATATTTAATGCATTGATATCTATTCAATGTTTTGGAGTCTGTAATATAGAAAATGTAATTTTTGAGTTGAAAACAATAGGATTGAAAAATTAATGAGCAAATTTGTATTTACATCTGAATCAGTTTCAGAAGGGCACCCGGACAAGGTCTGTGATGCAATTTCTGATGCTATTGTGGATAGCTTTATAGCACAGGACCCTGAATCTCATGTTGCCTGTGAAACTTTGGCAACGAAAGGAACGGTAGTTGTATCCGGTGAGGTCCGTTCCAATGGGTCTGTAGAAGTGGAAAAGTTGGTCAAGAAGACATTGAGTGAAATTGGATATAATAATGAAGAATATGGCATGGATCATGAAAATGTAAATGTTATATCTATGTTACACGAACAGAGTTCGGAAATTGCTCAAGGGGTAGATGAAGGGGCAGGGCTGCACGGAGAACAGGGAGCAGGCGATCAGGGATTAATGTTTGGTTATGCCTGCAATGAGACACCGGAACTGATGCCATTGCCCATTCACTTATCTCATCGGTTAGTAGAACGCTTAACTGAACTTCGCAAAGATGGTACGATCCCATGGTTACGTCCAGATGGGAAGTCCCAGGTCTCCGTTGCGTATGAAAATGGCAAACCGGTTTCCATTGCAAAAGTTGTTATTGCAACCCAGCATAATAATATGTTGGATCAGTATGGAGATGAAAAAGCTGAACACGATTTTGTGGAAAGTGAAGTAATTAAAAAAGTCATCAAACCAGTGTTAGATAAATGCGGTTTGCCTTATGACGAATCTTTTATTGTCAATGGTACTGGACGGTTTGTATTTGGTGGCCCAGAAGCAGACACGGGATTGACTGGGCGTAAAATTATCGTAGATACCTATGGTGGATATGCGCCCCATGGAGGCGGTGCTTTTTCTGGAAAGGATCCGTCAAAAGTAGATCGTTCAGCTGCGTATATGGCACGTTATATTGCCAAAAATATTGTAGCGGCAGGGCTGGCGGAAAAATGTGAAGTGCAATTTTCCTACAGTATCGGTGTGGCAGAACCCACATCCTTTTATGTGAAAACATTTGGCACGAGCGAACTTTCAGATGAAGCATTAACAGATATTTCCGGATCTATATTTCCACTGAAACCAGGTGGAATTATCAGCCATTTAAAGTTAAAGCATCCCCGTTATCGTTCAACGGCAGCGAATGGCCATTTTGGAAGGGAAGATGATTTATTTACCTGGGAAAAAACAGACATGGTAGATGCTTTAAAATCAGCTGTGGCCGAAAGGAATTAGTTATGACTGTAGCAGAAATGACACAAACAGATCGATTACCTTATAAAGTTAAGGATATTTCTTTGGCTGAATGGGGCCGCAAGGAGATTACTTTGGCCGAAGCAGAAATGCCCGGACTAATGGCGATCCGTAAAGAATATGGACCTTCCAAGCCATTAAAAGGTGCCCGGATTGCAGGCTGTCTTCATATGACGATCCAAACAGCAGTGTTGATCGAAACGCTGATTGAGTTGGGTGCTGAGGTGACTTGGTCATCGTGTAATATTTTTTCTACTCAGGATCATGCGGCTGCAGCTATCGCAGCTATAGGGATCCCAGTGTATGCATGGAAGGGCATGAACGAAGAAGAATTCGACTGGTGTATTGAACAAACTTTATTTGCGTTTGAAAATGGTCAATCCTTAAATATGATCCTTGATGATGGAGGCGATCTCACTAATATGGTTCTGGATGACTTTCCGGAACTTGTTGCAGGGATCAAAGGATTATCAGAAGAAACCACTACGGGTGTACATCGTTTATATGAACGTGTCAAAAATGGGACGTTGACCATGCCTGCAATCAATGTAAATGATTCAGTGACCAAATCCAAATTTGACAATAAATATGGTTGTAAAGAATCCTTGGTTGATGCCATTCGTCGTTCTACGGATATCATGATGGCCGGGAAAGTAGCAGTGGTAGCTGGCTATGGAGATGTGGGTAAAGGATCAGCTGCTTCATTACGGGGTGCCGGCGCTCGGGTTATTATTACGGAGATTGATCCTATTTGCGCACTTCAAGCTGCCATGGATGGCTATCCTGTAAAGCGCATGGAAACAGCGATTCATGAGGCGGATATCATTGTGACAGCAACCGGGAATAAAGATATTGTTGAAGGTCAACATTTTGAGGCCATGAAGGATAAAACCATCGTATGTAATATCGGGCATTTTGATAATGAGATCGATATGGCCTGGCTAAATGAAAACCACGGCCATACAAAAGATGAAATCAAGCCTCAGGTGGATAAATATACAATTAAAGGAAATGATATTATCGTTTTAGCAGAGGGGAGATTGGTGAACTTGGGTTGTGCCACAGGACATCCATCCTTTGTGATGAGTAATTCATTTTCAAATCAGACCCTAGCCCAAATTGAATTATGGACCAATAGTGATAATTATCAAAATGAGGTGTATGTGTTGCCTAAGCACTTAGATGAGAAGGTGGCCATGCTTCATTTGAGTAAATTGGGTGTGGAATTAACCAAGCTCAGGAAAGATCAAGCTGAGTATATTGGAGTAAAAGTGGAAGGACCATTCAAAGGAGATGCCTACCGGTACTAATCCTACTTATTAATACCTTGAAAAAAGCCTCAAAATATTGGGGCTTTTTTTTATAGTAAAAATTCCTCATTTCAGGTCAATTTCTATGACGATTCATCGGGTAGATGACCCAATTAAAATGAAAAATAAATTCAGGAATATCATTTTACTTTTTCGCAAGCGCATATCTCAAACGTTGATTGCGCTTTTTTCTTTTTTCACTTTGAGCTGTGATTTTCAAAACCCCATGGCCTTTGAAATGCCGACCTGGTTTTTTGACCTATCCTTTCCCTTGGTGCAGCAGAAGTATTCTCTGGAAGGAATGATTGATAATAAACAAATTTTTCCTACGCCTGATTCACTGGGTATGCAAATCATGTTTGAAGGGATTCTACCGGACACGTCAATTGGAGTGGATATCTTGGAGGTAGAGATCAATCAAAATATTGAATATGCACAGGATCCGGTCACGGCGCCCAATTTTTCCTTTTCTATCGATACATCCATTAATCTTGCAATTCCCTTCGCACCTGGAGGTAAACTGATCAATGATTCGGGAACAGCTTTTTCCGTTCCCCCATCCGAACCACAGACGGTAACAAAAGATGTCTGGAATGCGATCGCTTCGGCGGTGGATACCACCATTGAGATTACCATTGATCTACCAGATATTCCGGCCAACCAGTTAGCTCTATTTATTGAATCGATAGATGGCTTTGTGATCCAAACTGATGCAGGCAGTAGTATAAGCGATTTCAATACAGCCATAAGCAACAATGGCCTTCCTACCAATGTAACCAATCCAACTCTATCTTTGATTACGGATATCACCTCTCCGGCTAAAACACTGGCAAACCACACCCAGGCATCGGTAGTGAAGGATGCCAGTTATTCTGAAACTACTTCATTGAGCCAGGATAGTTTAGGCGGTGCAATCCGAATGAGTATCGGGTTTGGTATTGAAAGCACAGCCAGTAACAGTGTTACAATAAGTGCGGGTGATAGTGTGCAGGTGAATATAGCGATTCGTATGCGTATTGCAGGATTGGAGGCAGCAATCATTCAAGTGAAAAAATCTGATCTTCCCATCTCTTTACCCAAAATCAATTTTCCAGCTGATATTGAGATTTATTCGGGGAAATTGAAGGCAAATAGCGGTTTTGACGTGAATGAAATTAATCTATCCAACATTATCAGTACTTATCCTTTGAATGTTGATTTTTCGATGAATTTCAAAAACTTCTTACCGCCAGCAGGGAAAGATTCGATAAAAATTGATACTGTTTTGAAAAAAGGTATGACCCTGACCAAAACATATAACCTGGATGGCTATGCCTTTTCCAACCCAGCAGGGGCAGATTCTGCTCTATCTGAATTAACACTTGATGTGGCTGCGACGTTGCCAGCCCAAAGCGCCAAAATTCCATTGGATGGAACAGATATGGGTGCTTTATCCTTGAAGGTAACACTACAAGAACTGCATTTTGAATCCATAGAAGCCAATATTATCCAGGAATTCCCACCGACAACGTTCACTATGGTTGGCATGCCGTTAGGTTTTTCCGGCATGGAATTTCCAGACGTAAAATTTGAAATTGAAATGCTGAATGGTATTCGTTTGCCGGTAATACTGGATTTTGACATGATTGGAGTGAATCAAAAGAATGATACATTGAAAGTGAAGGCCTTATCAACCCTGGCCAGCCCCACTAGCTCGGGCGATACGAGTAAAACAATTACCCGTTTATCGCGTGATGGAACTACAACTATCAAATATAAAGCACCGTCATCTGTAACCTATTATGACAGCGCAACTGTGGCACCAAAAAGTGGTGAAACGACGATTGTGCAGTTGATGTCTTCAAATCCAGTCGTTTTTAACGTGCTTTCCCGGGCCAGAATTGATGGGCGCGGCACCTTAGAGGCCGGGATGTTCATCGGTGGTAAATATAGATTGCTGGCGCCCTTTGAGGTCATTATGGGGCCCATGACATTTTTGTCCGTAACCAATACGGCCGTAAAGGAGATGGATCATGCCGACCGAAATCGGATTCGTGCCACCCTTCAGTCAGCTAGCATGGAATTGACAGTGGAAAACAAAATACCAACTGGAGGGGAATTGGCAATGTTGATGTCAAACACTGGCTATTTCCCCTTGGACACTACCGCTGCGGCCCTTTCGGACTTTAAAGATTCCATGGTGGTGAAAAAAAATTGGGTTACTACAGATAGTGTTTATCTTGTATCCAAGTGTGATAGTTTAAATCCGATCACCGGGAATTATTTCATTTTTGATGTGATGGATGATTTTTCCGATTGTGTCGACGGTATGGCTTATGTGGTGAAAACAAAGGGCGCAGGGATGGATACGGTGATATCCTATGTAGATACATTATTAACCATCCCACTTCCAGATCCGGTCAGTTATTATCCAGCGACCAATTCAGGTGTTCGTGCGGGTCAGGTGAAGGAACCTGGCTTTGCAGTATACGCTAGTCCCATAAGTACCCATACCATCCGGCTTATGACTAATCCGGGGCAGCCGTATATGGCCCCCCGGTTTCATCTGAACGGTTCAGATGGGAAAAAAGTGTTTATTTCATCATCTGATTATATCGATATCAATTCCAATATCACCTTTAAACTGAGCAGTACCGGTATGACCAGTGCGGCACCTGATGAAATTGTCATCAAGTATCCCAATGGTAATCAGACCTTAAATAAGGATAAGGAAGTTGCTATTCAGTGGCAAACCTTTGGAACGATAGACAAAGTTGATTTGGATTATTATGCCGGAACCGATCCAGATGTCAATCAGGATACAGGTTGGACTGAAATTGCCAAAGATGTTGAAAATGTAAAGGGAGATAATGCCTATAATTGGAAGCCGAGCAGCACGACAGGGATTAATAACATGGCTGTTGCCCTGCGGGACAGTGTACGCATCCGGGTGAAATCAACAGATGGAAAGACGCGAGATATGAGCGGATGGTATTTTACCATCAGCCATAGCAGTGGAAAAATTCAAAGTGTCTCTAAAATTGTGAAAATAAGAAGAAACCCGTACAAGCAATGAAACGATTCGGCCCCATTTTATTCAGCCTCTTATTATTCAGCCATAGTTATGGTCAAAAGCGTGATCCGCGCGCGGTTGCATTGGTCGGCGCCACGACAACTATTGCAGATGGGATTTATGCAGTTGGATATAACCCGGCTTTAATCGCTTTTCAAATTGATAAGCCATTCATGATGCAGCTTGGAGGCATTGATTTTGGGATGGGTAATAATTATCTGTCCATGGCAGCCATGCGGGCCTTGAGCGGGGATACACTGGACAATGATGAAAAAACACTGATCATCAATCGTTTGGAAAGAAATGGAGGTCTGGCTTTTGATATCAATGGCCTATTTGCTATTCCAGGGATCAATTATGCCTCTGGAAACATGGCCATCACTGCCAATTTTCTTTATATGGGTTCATACAGCCTGCCAGCAGGGCTGGCGCGGCTGATGCTGGAAGGAAACGCCAATAATCCTGAAATTGATATGACGATTGGCTACGAGATTATGGGTGTGAATGAAATGTCATTTTCATTTGCAGTTCCTTATGAATCTTTTGCCCTGGGGTTTTCTTTAAAATATCTCCAGGGATTATTCTATTTTGGTATTGACCCCGATTCCAGTAGTGCAAATTTTGTTACCACACCAACAGCAGTTTATGGTTCTGGTTCTTATTTTCTGCGGCAGGGATTTGGCGGGACGGGCTATGCGTTGGATATTGGCGTTGCCACTAAAGAATATAACGGTCTGCGGTTTGGCATATCGCTGATTAACGCTTTGGGTACAATCGGGTGGAATAAACCTTCCTTTCTTAAGGATATCCTGGCGGGGAAGGATAATAAGTTCGGCAACAGTGACGATCTGTACCATATGACGTGGGATGGAGAGGCTTTATCGGATTCTGTAGCAGTAGAGTATACCTATACGATTGATTCACTCCGGGCAGATAATCTCTCCGGAGGATCTATTTTTTCCAGCAGCTCTAAAATTGTTCCCAACGTGGATGAAAATGGGAAACCAAAAGAATTCAATATTCGATATCCGTCTATTTTTCGGTTTGGTGTGTCTTATAAAAAAGATGACCTTCTGATCACTTCTGATTTGACCACGGGGTTTGAAAACCGGTTATTTGCCTATTCTCGTTGGCGTTGGGCCATTGGCGCTGAGATATTACGGTTCCCGAATTGGCCATTTCGAATTGGATTTGCCTGGGAAGGGATGGATCGAACCGAATTGGGCATGGGCCTTGGGTTTCATGGTGGACCAACCTTGATTGATTTTGGATTTTCCTTCCGAAATGGCATGTGGGTTCATTCTATGAAAGGGCTGAATGTTTCTCTAGGGTTTACAGTTACGAGTTTTAAAGGCAGAAAGAAAAAGGGCGATGCGGACAATACTGGTCCTGCACCAGTACCCGAAGGCACAACGCCTCCCGATACAGAAAAATCACTTCCGGGTGAAGACCAGAAGTAACACGCCGCCGATAGAAAAAACTACATTACCCATCCAGGCTGACATAAGGGGCGGCATGATGGCTTTATAACCCATAGACATACCAAATTTTATAAAGGCATAGTATATAAAGATCACAAAAATCCCCATACCGGCGCCGAAAGACAGACCGCCCTTAGGTCTAATGACCACCAGAGGCAGGCCGAATAAGACAATGATGAGATTGGTAAACGCAAATGAAACTTTAAATAATCGGTCCACTTCCCACTTGGTCGTATCCACGCCGTTTTCTTTTAATTGATTGATTCGGACGGTGAGGTCTGCAAAGCTCATTTCATCTGGTGTTTTGGATTGTTGTGTAATGTCCTCGGGCGTAAAATTCAATGGCAGCAGGGTATCTCCCCGGGACATGGTGATATTTTCAACTTCCCCTGTGGGCGTGAATTTCCGGATCGAAAAATCGGTCACGAGCCAGGTCTCTAATGAGTCTTGCCATGCGATGCCGCGGGCATCCATTCTCTGGGATACAATGCCTTCTTCTTCAAGGGTGATGGCTGTAATGGTTCGCCCTATGGTTGTATCTGACCTATAGCGCCCGATAAAAATATGTGTTTTTTCATTTTTCTGCAGGAAAACATTGCGCAGGTCCGTCTGGTGTTTGACCCGCGAGCGGCGTTTCATGTATTCCCGTTCAATATTATAGCGAACTTCATTTCCTTTGCTGACCCATGTATTATCCAGTTCAAATGATATGAAACTGACGATCAGGCCGATGACTGTAATAGGAACGGCAATCCGGTAAAGACTGATCCCGGTAGCTTTCATAGCTGTCAGCTCATTCCTTTTTGCCAGGAGGCCGATACTGAAGACCGTGGAGATCAGCATGGACATGGGCAGGCCGATATTCAAAAACCAGGGAATGGCATAGATATAATATTTGAGGGTGATCTTGGCCGGGATAGCATTATCTATGAACCGATCCAGGTTTTCAATCAGATCGACAACCAGGATCACACAGACAAACCCGGTCAGCGTCAACAGCAATGTTACTAAAAATTGCCGTGTAAGGTATAAATCCAGCTTTTTCATTTATTTAGCGGTAGCAATTAAGGATGGAATTTCGGTATAATTCGCAACTTTTTTTAATAAATGAAATGAAATTGTTAGAAATTCTTGATTCTGCCATATCTGCTTTTGCAGGCTTTATGTGGGGGCCGCCGCTCCTGATTATACTGCTGGGAGGCGGCCTTTACTTCTCTATTTATAGCCGTTTTGTTCCTTTCAAATATTTTCGCCATGGTGTGAACATATTACTTGGACGCTATGATGACCCAAATGATCCCGGAGATATTACCCATTTTCAGGCATTGTCCAGTGCACTGGCCAGTACGGTGGGTCTTGGGAATATCAGCGGAGTGGCCATTGCCATCCAAATGGGCGGTCCTGGCGCATTATTCTGGATGTGGGTCAGTGCCGTTGTCGGCATGTCCACCAAGTTTTTTTCCTGCACCTTAGCCATTTTATTCCGAGGAGAAGATGACCAGGGCCGGGTGCAAGGCGGCCCCATGTATTATATCGAAAATGGACTGGGGAAAAAATTCAAACCCTTGTCGGTTATTTTCAGCGTTGCCGGTTTATTTGGCTGTACGGTCATATTCCAATCCAATCAACTGGCCGATATTATTCGCAACCAGGTCTTTTTACCTAATGGTTGGTTTGTGGATAACGCTGTTACAGGTAATTTTATACAGGGTGTTATCATGGCGCTGCTGACTTCGCTGGTCATTTTTGGCGGTATCAAAAGAATTGGTCAGGTGGCCTCCTTTATGGTGCCCATCATGGTTGTTTTATATGTTTTTGCGGGCCTGTTAGTAGTCTTTAACCATCTATCTGAAATTCCATCCCTTTTTGGCCTGATCATACATGATGCATTTACCGGTGATGCAGTGATGGGCGGTGCCGTTGGCTCGGTCATCATTGCGGGCGTGCGCCGGGCATTATTTTCGAATGAAGCAGGGCTGGGGACTTCAGATATGGCCCATGGCGCTGCAATGACCAAAGAACCGGTACGGGAAGGGCTGGTAGCCATGATCGAACCATTTATCGATACAATCATTGTCTGTACCATCACAGCTTTGGTGATCTTATCCTCGGGAGTATGGCAGCAGGAGGGACTTAATGGGGTGACCCTGACAACCACGGCTTTCATCGCTGAACTAGGCGGATTCGGGAAATTCCTGCTTTTGGCCGCCGTACTTACGTTCAGCCTTTCCACTATGATGAGTTATTCTTATTACGGCAGTAAATGCAGCGGTTATCTATTCGGAACCAAAAGTATCTTTTTTTACCGCTGTTTTTATGTGGTAACGATTGTGGTGGGGGCCATGATCACGATCGAAGTGGTGATCAATTTTATTGATGGCATGTATGCAATTATGGCCATTCCAACCGTGGTTGGATCAATTCTTTTATCGCCGAAGGTGATGGCCGAGGCGAAACGCTACTTTTCTACTTTATAAAAGGGTTATTTAAGCAGGATCATTTTCTGGGTGCGGACAAAGGATCCGGACCGCAACCATTCAAACCCAGTCCTTCAATGGTATGAAATATTCCACATTTGATGTAATATGCACTATATCAAAATCATAGTCCGAGGTAAACTATGTTAAAAAAATATGCAGCAACACTGCAGCGCCACGGTGTTGACTTGTGCTCGTCCCAGATCCTGGCGGAGGTTCTGGAACGGTTTCCAAAAACAGTGACGGTCAAGCAGCTGGCCAAGAAAACGGGTAAAAGTGACCAGTATATTGAAAATAAGGTCAAGGCCATGCAGCAGCGCGATATTCCTGTTCAAATCAAAAATGGCAAGCAGCAGCCTTATGTACAGACCAGCCTGTTCGAACCGGTATCATGGATCTTAAAAGAGAAAGAAAATGCGGAAATGACTTTGGCGGATATCCGCAAGATCGAAATGAACGGCGACAGTAAAATCAATAAGAAAAAGAAGATTGTCGAACGCATTTATAAAGAATATTTAGAGGATATGGAAGAACTGATCGACCGCTGGTATTCCCTGCGGCTGATCCAGCAGCTCAAAGACGACTAAAACTGGCCCTGAATAAGGGGCCATCAACTTTTTTCCCCGCTACCTACCTTAAACTACGTGCCCACGGCACAAATCAATTGCTTCACCACTATACGTTAACCGGGGAATCTGCGTAATTTTAATGATGGAAAACACCGATAGAAAAAACCTTTCCACCGAGCAGCAGAATACGCGCTCACTTGAGTTGGATGGAAAAACGGTATCGCAGATCCTAAATATTATCAACCAGGAGGACCAGGGTATCGCTCAAGCGGTACAGTCCGCCTTGCCGAAAGTTGAAAAGGCGATAGAATTAACAACCGAATCCATTCGAAACGGAAATAAGGTATGCTATATTGGTGCCGGTACTTCTGGAAGGCTTGGTGTGTTGGATGCCTCAGAAATGCCGCCTACTTATTCGGTACCTGCTCATTGGTTTAACGGCATCATTGCCGGTGGTGATGACGCTTTGAGACAATCTATTGAGGGAGCCGAGGATCAACCGGAAAATGCCATCACAGACTTGAAAAAATTTGGGTTGAATGCTGGCGACGTACTAATCGGCATCAGCACCAGCGGTGCGGCCCGTTATGTTCAGTCGGCCATAGAATATGCCCGCTCGATCGATGCCAAAACCGTGTACTTGATCTGCAATGAAAAGCCCTTTTTATCCTGTGAATCGGATGTGGTCATCACGGTGGATACGGGCCCGGAAGTAGTGACAGGCTCAACGCGCATGAAAGCAGGCACAGCTACCAAGATGGTGCTAAATATGATTTCTACTGCCACCATGATCCAGCTGGGAAAAATTTATGGTAACCTGATGGTGGACCTCATGGCGGTCAATGACAAACTGGTGGATCGGGGCACGCGTATTATTGCCCAATTAACGGGCCTGGAATATAATGCAGCGCAAAGTAAGCTTTTTGAAGCGGACAAATCAGTCAAAACAGCTGTTGTCATGGTTCAAAAGGACTGCAGTAAAACCGAAGCGCTGGAAAGACTTGAAAAAGCAGGCGGATTTCTGCGGAAAGTGATCGAATGATTACCATTCCAGAATCCAATACGGACCTTTTAAAGCAGTGCAAAGTTGATACATTCCGCGCATCTGGAAAAGGTGGCCAACACGTCAATAAGACCGAAAGCGCCGTGCGGATCACTCACATGCCAACAGCCATTGTGGTCACCTGCCAGGATGAGCGGAGTCAGCACCGCAACAAGGAGATTGCACTGTCCCGGCTACGGAAAAAACTGGAAGCGTTAAATAAAAAACAAAAAAAACGAATCCCAACACGCGCCACCAGGTCCTCCAAAGAAAAGCGCCTTCAGGCCAAAAGGAAACAATCTCAAAAAAAGGACCTTCGCAAAAAGCCTTCTAAGGAAGAATAAACCAATTGACAGGTGTATCGGGTTGAATATTATCCTTAATTTTTTACCTACATTATTTTCAATTAAAGTCTCTAATGAATCTTAATAAATATATATTTCGGGAGTACGACATCCGCGGCAAAGTGTCCGATGATTTTCCACCGGAAGTGGTGGAAGCCTTGGGAAAAGGTTTTGGTACTTATATCAAGCGCGGTGGCGGGCAGGAGATTGCACTCAGCGGCGATATTCGCCTGACAACCCCGGACCTCATGGAGCAGTTTAAAACGGGCGTGCTATCTACGGGTGTGGACGTGATCAAAATTGGCATTTTACCCACACCAGCGAACTACTACTCCATGTTCTCACTTGGCGTGGCCGGTGCCGTTCAGATCACTGGTAGCCATAATCCGCCCGAGTTTAACGGCTTTAAACTGTCTCGGGATAAAAAAGCAGTTTTCGGCGAGGCCATACAAGAAATCCGGGTCATCATTGAAAAAGAGGATTACGAAACGGGGGAAGGGAGCGAAGCGTCTTATGATATTTTAACCAAATACAAACGCATGATCGCTTCCAAGATTGATATAAAAAAACCGATGAAAGTAGTGATGGATTGCGGCAATGCCGCTGGCGCCATCTGCGCGCCAGAGATTTTTAAAAATTTGAATGTTGAATTAACCGAACTGTACTGCGACGTAGACGGCACTTTCCCGAACCATCACCCAGATCCTACAGTGAAAGAGAATCTGGTAGACTTAATTAGTCTTGTCAAACAGGGCAGCTACGATATCGGCCTGGCCTTTGACGGCGATGCGGACCGTGTCGGTGTTGTCGATGAAACCGGTGACATCGTCTGGGCTGATCAGCTCATAGCCCTGTTTTTGCCGGAGGTTGTGGAAGAAGGGGACGAAATATTATACGATGTCAAATGCTCCCAGGCTTTGGAAGAGATGATCGTTAAGTACGGTGGGAAACCGGTCATGTGGAAAACGGGTCACTCACTGATCAAACAGCGCATGAGTGAATTGAACTGCAAACTGGGTGGAGAAATGAGCGGACATATCTTTTTTGCTGATGATTATTTCGGGTACGATGATGCCATTTATGTGGCCGCTCGGATCGTCCAGACCTTATCCCGGACCGATCAAAAACTATCGCAGCTGAAAGCGGAACTTCCCAAATATTATTCCACCCCGGAAATGCGCCTGGAAGCAGAATCGGATGAAGAAAAATTTCGGATCGCGAAAGAGGCGGTGGCCTATTTTACCGAAAACTACGACTGCAGCACGGTGGATGGCGTGCGTATCAAATTTGGCGATGGCTGGGGTCTGGTACGGTCTTCTAATACGCAGCCCGTGATCGTGTGCCGGTTTGAAGCCAACACCGCAGAAAGAATGGAAGAGATCCAATCTATTGTTATGAATAAGCTCCAGGAAATCGGGAAACTAACAGTCGATGCCAAGCACTAATTCATTTCCAGATCATATCCAATTTCTAAAAGGCGAGATTGAAACAGCCTTAAAGAAGATTCCACTGAATAATTCGCCGGCCTATCTTTATGATCCACTGAAGTATATTTTAAAAGGTGAGGGGAAGCGTCTGCGTCCTATTTTAGTCCATTTGGCCGGGAAAGCTTTTCAAGCCGATCCGCAGATGCTCATGAAAGCGGCGATGGCAGTGGAACTACTACATAATTTTACTTTAGTTCATGATGATATGATGGATGGCGATGCGATGCGGCACGGCCAAGAAACAGTGCACAACAAATGGGATGATGCCACTGCGATTCTTTCTGGAGACGGCCTGTTTGCCCTTTCACAGTTGATGTTAACGAATATGCCATCTGCTGTTCACCTGCGGTTCAATGAAGTAGCCGTAACGATTTGCGAAGGTCAGGGTATGGATAAGGAATTTGAAAATGATGCCTCCATTTCCATGGGCGCCTATCTGGTTATGATCGGCAAGAAAACTGGAAGCCTATTGGGGCTTTGCGCTGAGATGGGCGCTTTGATTGGGAATGCAGATCAGAAAACTGCCCACCATTTATTTGAGTTTGGGCTTAACCTGGGCTTGGCTTTTCAGGTACAGGATGACTACCTGGAAATATTCGGCGATGCATCATCCATGGGAAAAAGCCTGGGCAGTGACATCCATGCAGGTAAGCAAACGGCCCTAACCATTTTAGCGCGAGAAAAAAATCCAGATCAGTGGAATGATTTTTTTCGAAACAATGATTCGATTGGATCATATCAAAAGTACTTTGAACAAGACGGCATTAAAGCCGAAGCAGAAAGTGTCACCAAACATTACATTGAAAAAGCCCAGGAAGGGTTAAGCGTGATCGAAAAAGAAAAACGAGACCACTTAGGTCAATTTGCGAACATGATATTAAACAGGAAAAATTAATGGCATCCTACCAGCACATAGATACGGATAACATGCACCAATCGATTTATGAATTTTCAGATCACCTGGTAAAGGCGGTTGAGATTGGGAAATCCATTTCCCTCAAGAACCAGTACAACGATATTCATAATGTTGTGGTGGCCGGTATGGGTGGATCGGCCATTGGCGGTGATGTAGCCAGACTACTTTGTAAGAATGAACTGAAGGTTCCCATGGTGGTGTCCAGGAATTATACCTTGCCTGGATGGGCCAATGAAAATACGCTAGTTATCTGCTCTTCCTATTCAGGAAATACGGAAGAAACACTGGCGGCTTTTGAACATGCCAGAGATAAGGGTGCCCAGATTGTGGGCATCTCAACGGGTGGAACCTTAAGTGAAAAAATGGCCGAGTTTGCATTGGACCTGGTGACGATCCCTGGCGGATTGCAGCCCAGGGCCGCGCTGGCTTTTTCACTGGTGCCCATGCTTTTTTTGATGAAACAAATGGGCCTGATCGGATCAGAAACATTGGATCTGTTGCCAGATGCCGCAGCCTTTATCGCATCCATCCGGGATCGATATGGAAAGCAGTCGGAAGATAATCCCACCTATAGTTTGGCCCAGCGGATTTATAAAACTCTCCCTGTAATTTATGGTGAGACTGATGCCACCGGTATTTTGGCGGTGCGCTTCAAGGGGCAGCTGAGTGAAAACGCAAAAATGCTAGCCTATTGCAATGAACTGCCGGAAATGAATCACAATGAAATCGTCGGTTTCAAAAACAATCAGGATATTTTAAATCACATATCGGTAATCTGGCTCAAGGATGAAAAGGATCATCCCCGCACAGCGGTTCGCCAGGATTCTACCCGGGAAATTATTGATGATTTATGCGCCAATCATGAGGTGGTTTTAGCAGGAGGAGATAGTGCTGCTACACGCTTTGTACATTTGATTCATTATGGAGACTGGGTCAGTTACTGGTGTGCCATTTTGCATCAGACTAATCCGACCCCGGTGAAAAAAATTGACCGCCTCAAAGCAATTTTATCGGAAAAAAGTTGACCGATAACCAGTAGTACCATAACTTTGATTAAGGATACATCATGGTTCCTGTCAAAGTTCAAAAAATATCATATTATCACCCAAACCGCAGTTACGCGGTTATATTAAAAGAGCTGGCAGGGGACAGGAAACTGCCGGTTTTGATTGGTGCTTATGAGGCCCAGGCCATTGCCATGGCTATGGAATATATGGAGACACCCCGGCCGTTAACGCATGACTTGATTGTGAATATAGTCAAGGGTATTAACAGCAAGTTATCAGCTGTAAAAATTACCAGATTGAATGAAGGTGTTTTTTATTCTATCTTAGATCTTCAATCGAAAGATTCGGGGCGTTTTGAAATCGATTCTCGACCCAGCGATGCTTTGGCGGTGGCTTTGCGGATGCATGTGCCCATCTTAGTAGCGGAAGAAGTGATGGAAGAAGCGATTGTCTGGGAAGAAAATTTAGAGCATGTGGAAGAAGATATCCAGGGTGAGCCGAAAGCCGATCTATTGGAGCGCCAGCTTCAAAAAGCCATTGATAAAGAAGAATATGAAATGGCTGCCCGTATTCGAGACAAGATCAATAAAATAGAAGATTAATCTTGCAGTACTTCCATGGCATGCTGTGCTGCGTGCTGTTCCGCTGATTTTTTATTTGTACCAATTCCACTGGGAAAGATTTCATCTCCAATTTTAACATGCACCTCAAATAATTTTTGGTGATCTGGTCCGGAGACATTGGATACTAAAAATTTAGGATTGTCTATCTGCTTCATATGGCAAAGTTCAATTAATTGCCCTTTATAATTAACAGATTTCCAGGCTTCATGTCGATGAGTCCAGATAGAATTTAAAATCAGTTGCTTTGCCGGCTCGATACCGCCGTCCAGATAGATTGCGCCAACGAGCGCCTCAAATAGATTGGCCGATTGCTTCACGGCAATTTTTTCCTCTTCTAGATCTACAGTTGATTCGATTTGGACAAAATCTAAGAGTTTGAGTAGTTGACCCATAGTGGCCAGAAATGTTTTTTGAACAAGGGCCGAACGCTTCTGTGTTAAAATGCCCTCATCACCTTCCGGAAATTCTCGCATGAGTTCCCGACTGACTACAATATCAATAACCGCATCTCCTAAAAACTCCAGTCGCTCATAGTTTTGCCGTGGCTGGCTTGAAATAGATCGGTGGGTAAATGCCTGGATCAGGTATTGGCGGTTTTTAAATCGGTACTTACATATTTTTTCTAATGCGGCAAAAGGATTGGATTGGGGTGATTTGAATAAAAAATCAAATAAAGGCACGCGCTATTCAACCCATCGTTTGAGTACAATTACCCCATTATGGCCACCAAATCCAAACGAATTGGACATTGCAACGTTTACTTCCGCTTCTTGGGCGGTATTGGGGACATAGTCCAGTGTGCATTCCGGATCTGGTGTGCTATAGTTAATGGTAGGTGGGAGTATATTGTGGGAAATGGCTTGGACGCAGGCTGCAGCTTCCAAGGCGCCGCTGGCGCCCAAGGAGTGTCCAATCATGGATTTGGTTGAACTCACTTTTACTTTTTTAGCATGTTCACCAAATAAGGTCGTAATAGCGGCTGATTCAGTTTTATCGTTAAAGGGTGTAGAGGTACCATGGGCATTAATATAGTCTACATCTTCAACTCCAAGTTGTGCATCGCTTAGCGCATGCTGCATGGCCGCAATGGCACCCTTGCCGCCTTCCGATGGCTGGGTGATATGAAAAGCATCATCGGTGGAACCGTATCCGGCCACTTCAGCCAAAATGCTTGCGCCGCGGGAGCGAGCATGCTCTGCCTCTTCTAAAATAATGCTAGCAGCACCTTCGCCTAGGACAAATCCATCCCGATCCGCATCGAAAGGCCGACTGGCTCCAGTAGGATCATCATTGCGAGTTGAAAGTGCCCTCATATTGGCAAACCCCGCAATGCATAAGCCCGTAATGCTGGCCTCAACGCCACCAGTGACCACCACATCTGCATCTCCATATTGAATGGTTCGAGTTGCAGAGCCGATGGCATCGGTACCGGAAGCGCAAGCGGATACCACCGTATGGTTCGGGCCTTGAAATCCATGATGAATTGCAATTTGGCCCGCTGCGATATTGGTAATCATTTTGGGAACAAAGTATGGGGATACTCGCCGCTGACCACGGTTGGAAAATATGCCGTGCTGATTTTCCAGGGTTTGGATACCGCCAACGCCTGAGCCAATAATGACACTGACTCGTTCCTTATTCACATCCGATTGATCGAGGCCGGAATGGGAAATAGCTTCTTGAGAAGTGACTAAGGCATAGATTGAAAAGGGATCAAGTTTCCGTATTTCTTTTCGATCTAGATGATCTTCCGGGTTAAAGCCAGAAAGTTCGCCCGCAATACGGACACTTAGGTTTTCCGCATCGAAACTCTGAATGGGAGCAATACCGCTTTTACCGGCAATTAAGGCATCCCAGTATTCGACAAGCGAATTACCATTTGGAGCCAAAACGCCGATACCTGTAATTACCGCACGACGTTTTTTCATATTATATTATTGATTGGCTTCGATATAATCGACAACAGACTTTACGGTAGTCATTTTCTCTGCATCCTCATCGGGGATTTCAATTCCGAATTCTTCTTCGAGCTGCATAATCAATTCTACCGTATCTAATGAATCCGCACCAAGATCATCTACAAAAGACGCTTCAGGTACGATTTTATCTTCTTCAACACCCAGTTTATCGATAATGACTTCCTTCACCTTATCGAGTGTGGACATAGTTTCCTCCTTAGTTAAATCATGACCATGCCGCCATCTACCGTTATGGTTTGCCCGGTAATGTATCCCGCTTCATCTGAAGCTAAGAAAAGGGCTGTAGCGGCAATATCATCAGGACTTCCAATGTGTCCCAATGGAATTTGTGAAATTAATAAATCTTTGGTTTGATCATCCATTTGATTGGTCATGTCCGTTGCAATATAGCCCGGTGCGATGCAATTGACAGTGACATTTCGCGATGCCAGTTCTTTTGCAGTTGCTTTAGTCAGTCCAATCAGACCAGCTTTGGCGCTAGCATAGTTGACTTGTCCTGCATTGCCCACAAGGCCGACAACGGATGATATGTTAATAATACGGCCAAAGCGCTGTTTCATCATGATGCGAGTAACAGCCTTAATGCCGTTAAATGCGCCCTTCAAATTGGTATCGATTACTGTGTCCCAATCATCTTCTGACATGCGCATAATTAAACTGTCCCGAGTAATACCGGCATTATTGATTAAAATATCGACTGACCCATGGGTGGCACTGGTATCTTTGACTAGGCTGTTAAATGCTTCAGGATCGGAAACATCACAGGCAGATACAGAAGCGGATCCATTTTCTTTTTTAATCTCCTCGACTACAGCTGTAAGCGCTTTTTCCGTTCGACTGACACAGACCACATGGGCCCTGGCCCGGGCATAGGATTTCGCTATGGATTTACCAATGCCCCTGGAAGCACCCGTAACAACAGCGACCTTATTTGATAGGTCAAACATGGTTGAAATTTAATATTTGTTCAAGAGATTCCACACCACTGATATTGAAGGAACGGTCAATGCGTCGGGACAGCCCTTGCAGCACCTTTCCAGGGCCTACTTCCACCGCTGAAGTAACACCGTCTTTTATCAATCGGGTGATCGATTCATGCCAGCGCACAGGATTCTCTAGCTGATCAATCAGAGCCTGACGGATCTCATCGGCGCTGGAAACGGGTGCGGTGGACACATTGGCATAGACCGGAATTACACTATGGTTAATTATTGTGGATTCAAGCGCTTTGGCAAGGAAATCTCTAGCCGGTTTCATTAGTGGCGAATGAAACGCACCGCTCACATTCAACTCGACCACTTTCAAAGCACCAGCTTCTTTTAGAATGTGCATTACGTTTTGAACTGCATCCGTTTCACCTGAGATCACAACTTGGCCAGCTGCATTAAAATTGGCTGCAACCACAATACCACCAGAAAAATTTTCGCAAATATTGATTATCTGATCATCGTCCAGCCCTAAAACGGCTGCCATTGTTCCTGGATGTTGATTTCCGGACATTTGCATTCCTTCCGCACGGATTTTTACTAAGCGTAATCCAGTTTCAAAATCAAATGCTTTTGCCAACGCTAGGGCAGAATATTCACCCAAGCTGTGGCCGGCTGCACAAGAAGGCTGGATACCATTTTCCATAAGTAATTCACCAATGATTACACTAACGATATAGATAGCCGGCTGGGTATACTGGGTCTGTTTCAGCGTGCCTTCCGGTCCGTTGAATATAATATCTTGGATATCCGCACCCATGATTTCGTTGGCGCGGTCAAAATATTGTTTACCCAAAGCGGTCTTTTGATATAAATCAAGTCCCATGCCTACTTTCTGGGAAGCTTGTCCCGGGCATAGGAATGCGAAAGGCACTATGTATCTCCCCATCTTATCAGCATGCTGCCCCAGGTAAACCCACCACCAAATGCTGCCAGTAATAATAAATCACCATTGTTTAATCGATCTGTTTCTACGGCTTCATCCAGTGCGATCGGAATAGTTCCTGCGGTTGTATTGCCGTATTTATTGATATTCACCAGAATCTGTTCCGGGTTTAATCCGCAACGCTTGGCTGCAGCGTCAATAATTCGACGGTTCGCTTGGTGAGGAATAAACAGTTTAATATCACTGCCGGTAAATCCGTTATTATCTAAAATCTCTTTACTCACGTCGGCCATTTTTTTTACCGCAAATTTGAAAACCGTTTTTCCATCCTGGTAAACGTAGTGCATTTTTTTCTCAATTGTATCTTTTGAGGCAGGGTGGACACTACCACCGGCCGGTACCTTTAAATACTGGCTACCACTACCATCCGTATGTAAGATCGAATCTAAAACGCCTGCATCTGTATCAGTAGGTTCTAAAAGAACACCTCCGCCACCATCACCAAAAATGACGCAGGTATTACGATCAGAATAGTCTATAATCGAACTCATCGTATCTGCGCCCATAACCATTACATTATTATAATCGCCCGATTCAATCATTTTAGCACCCGTTTCCATGGCATACACAAAACCGCTGCAGGCCGCAGCAATATCAAATCCCCAGGCATTTTTTGCTCCAATTTTATCTTGAACAATGGCAGCGGTGGCAACAACTGGAAAGTCTGGCGTGCATGTGGCGATTAAAATGACATCAATTTCTCCAGCAGACTTTTTGGATTTTTCCAGTAAGCGATTAGCAATATGAGCGCACATGTCTGATGTGACTTCACCTTCACTGACTAAATGCCTATTTTCAATACCGGTACGGTTACGGATCCATTCATCGGATGTATCGACCATTTTTTCCAAATCTGCATTGGTTAGTACCCGCTCAGGTAAATAACGTGCGGTTGCAGTTACGGTTGCTCTCATCTTATGGTTTCCTTAGACATGTACTATCCCATAGCATCTAAAATATTTCCATAATAAAATAGGAGAGATTATTCTTGCGTCGATAAGATAGGTCGCCCACGGTAATAACCGCAATTCGGACAAGTCCGATGAGGCATTTTTGGCTGGCTGCATTGGGGACATTCAGATATGCTAACACCTGCCGCTTTATAATGCGTCCGTCTTTTTCTGCCGCGTGCTTTAGATTGTTTGCGTTTTGGTAATGCCATTTTTACTCCAAAATATTTTTAATTATTTAAATTCTTTAATGCATCCCAGCGGGAACGATGTTCTGATACAGTACAGGTACATGTAGTCTCATTCAAGTTTTTTCCGCAGGCTGAGCATAAGCCTTTACATGACTTTTTACACAGCCTTTTTATGGGTTCTTCCAACAAAACCAAGTCATGGATTACAGAACTTAAGTCGATGAATTCTTCTGCGTCAGTAAACTGAATTACATCAACATTTTTTTTATTCAGCAGAGATTGGTCATTGGTAAGAATCACATTTAAAAGTGATTGAAAATTTTCTTTAAATCTTACCAGGCAACGATCGCATGTTTCATGCACCATTGCTTCAATCGCTCCGTGGACTCGATAACCGTGAGAAAGTGTGTCTACTGAAAGGGTACACTTTAAATGACTTTCAACCAATTGAAGATTACCCAAATCCAGAGATTTTGCTTCAATTTCAAAAAACTGGTTGGATATTCTCTGTTCTAAATCCGACCGAAAAAGCTTCATTTTAGCTTAGAAATTTATTCTTTATTTTTATCGCTTACCAAGGCTAATTCAACGATATTAATTTGTAAAAAATATTAGCTGAATCAACCTGATTCCAAAGTTTCGTCATTAGCGTCGGAATCTGGAGATTCAGACTCAACCGTTAACTCTTCTTCGAAACTAAAATCTTCATCGCTATCCGTGTCTTCTTCTGCTTCCAGTTCTTCTTCATCTTTCCGCTCTAAAATGTTATCCTCATCTGAATTATTTCGAAAGATGGTAAACATGAGCGTTTCACCCACGGAAAGGATAGAAAGGAAATAAGAAAAAAATGTCAGGGTAATTAGAAATAAAAATAGACCAACAATGTAGGCTCCAACACATTCAGTGCCGCTTAAACTACCAGGTACTGGGGGTGTGTAATAGGAATAAAAGTCATTTAAGTTATACCAGTTATTCACTACGGATGAAAACAGGTCCTCTGGCCAGACTGTTTGCCCTGCTGTACCCACAATATTAGCTAGTTTTTGACCCATAAGTATTTCATTCCCAAAAACGGCATCTAAAAGTTTCATGCCGGAAAACGTTGTAAATTTGAAAACAGACAGAGAAAAAATGGAAATGGGTAATAAAATGGCATGATAAATAATAATCCGCCAAGGTTGACTCCAGACAATGGAGTAACTATTGAAAACAGCACCCATGGTATCTTCTTCAATGGTTCCAACGATTGCTGGTGTATATATAAAAGAAATCAAGAATACAACTGCCGTGTAAACAGTAAAGATGGCACCGAAGAGATAAAAAATATAAGGAAGTACGAATAAGAAGTCTCCTAAATAGGGTATCATTCCAAGCAGTGCGAATATGGCTGCCATGGCAATAAAGAAAAAGAGGATAAGGACCATAGATACGGAAGTGAAAATGACAGGGTGCCAATGCTTTTTGATATATTTCCAGGCATCTGCAGAGGAATAGAATTCATCCCCTTTCAATTGTTTGTATGTGACACGGGACACGGCTGTACAAGCTAGGTGAATGGCAAAAAACCAATCCAATACACCACCCCAAAAGATTAGCCAGGCATACCAAGGACCACCAACAGGATATAAACATGGATAAAGTCCTTGAGTGGACCAGGTTTGGGCAAAGGAAACTCCAGAAAGTGCTAAGGCAATGTAATTGAGAATAAAATAACAAACATATCCAATCAGATTGGCAACGAGAAAAATCCAGATTTTTTTGCCACTTAAGGCAAGGCGAGGTGCACGAAAAATATCCCTTACATCAAAATATAATTTCATGGGTTCCATAATTTCCTCTTTTAATTATTTCAATTTTTAAATTAGTATTCATAACGGACGAAATCAACCCAGGCTCGCTCCCGGCGCGTGCTGGACAACGATTCAGCAACGGCAACTGCTGTGTCTCGGTTGTCATAGCTGCCAACGCGTACACGATACCAAATTTCATTAGTTTCTTTAAATGCTGCTTTTTGAATATAGGCATCAAATCCAGCATCAATTAATGTAGCAACAACTTTCTTGGCATCGGCCAATTCTTTTTTTGACGCAACCTGTATAGTAAATCTCTCTTTATCATATGGAATGGAGGACCCTCGGATAAGCTTCGCTTTTTTCTTTTTTGGCTTCGTGGTGGTAGCTGGTGGCGGTGAAGGTGGTGTAGGAGGTGCTTTTGGTTCTTCTAGCTCCACCACGGGTACTTCTGTGGTCTGACTCGCTTCTTCTACAACCGCTGCGACAGACTCCAATTCATACCATTTTGGTTCATTATTCTCAACCAATAATTCAGCAACCGCATCTTCAACTTCTTCAGGCGCTTCGGTTTCAACCTTCTCTTCTTCTACTATTTCATTCGCTACAACTTCATAGGAAAATGATTGGGTGCTAATTTCATCATTATATTGAAAAATAGACACTTCCAAACTATATAGACCAGCAACGTCCGGGATAAATTCGATAGTCGTGTTTGTCTCATCTTTCATTATTTTTGAATTATCCACTTGGCTATTATCTGGAACACTGGTCCATTCCCAGATAAAATCGAGATCCTGGCTTTCTTCTGGCTTGTCAGCAGTAATAGTCACGTGGTCGCCAACGTTTGCGGTTAGATTTTCTTCACTACATCCGGTTAAAACTAATAGGGATAAAATAATAATATATTTTTTTTTGTCTATCATTTCAATCGCGGGTTGAATGCCTGTCCAGAGAATATTAAAAGCAGTAGGGGAAAGATGCAACTGTTACTCACTGTTGTTAATTAATTCGCTTTCATTAAAAAAGAAATGGATTTCCAGTTCTGCATTTTCATCACTATCGGCACCGTGAACAGCGTTTTTACTTAATGAAGTTGCGAAATCTTTGCGGATAGTGCCTTCTGCAGCTTTTTCAGGATCAGTGTTACCAATCGTTTCGCGCCAAGCTTCCACCGCATTTTCTTTTTCCAGTGCAAGAACCATCGTTTGTCCAGAGGACATGAAATTAGTCAATTCTTCAAAGAATGGCTTTCCGCGATGCACAGTATAAAACTCTTCAGCTTGGGATGTTGTCATGCGGATCAATTTTGCGCCCAGAACCATAAATCCAGCGGCCGTGATACGATCTAGGATCTTTTTTGTAAAACCTTTACCGGTCGCATCAGGTTTAATCATTGCAAATGTTCGGTTACCCATTTTATTCAATTCTCCAGAATGAATTTCTTCATTGGTGCGAGCCTTTCAAAAATATCTAATTATTAAGTGCATTTTTCATTTTTTTGCCGATTTCTGCCACCGATTCGCAGACGATAATGCCGCATTCCTTCAAGATACGCATTTTTGCTTCCGCATTATCATCACCTCCGGAAACAATAGCACCGGCATGACCCATGCGACGCCCAGGAGGTGCTGTTTGACCGGCAATGAAGCCTACCACTGGTTTGGACATGTTATCCTTGGCCCAACGGGCAGCCTCATTTTCCATTTGACCACCGATTTCACCAATCATTACCACACCGTGTGTTTGTGGGTCATTTTCAAATAATTTTAAAATTTCCGTCATGGTTGTACCGATAATTGGATCGCCGCCTATACCGATTGCAGTAGTTTGGCCGAGCCCGACATTACTCAATTGCCCGATCGCTTCATAGGTGAGTGTGCCTGATTTGGAAACTACACCGATATTTCCTTGTTGACAGATAAATCCCGGCATGATACCCAACTTGCATTCGCCTACAGTAATAATGCCGGGGCAATTGGGGCCTACCAGTTGTGTGCCGTTTTGATCAATGACCCGTTTTGCCTTTACCATATCTCGTACCGGAATACCTTCGGTAATGCATACAACCAATCCGATCCCGGCATCAGATGCTTCGATAAT
>Ga0209228_1000339_pt1 | contig 24551 bp, 22 predicted proteins | sample METZYME_3_150m_FD_187547 | JGI IMG/M metagenome (GOLD analysis project Ga0209228, IMG submission 187547) | Marine microbial communities from oxygen minimum zone in mesopelagic equatorial Pacific - METZYME_3_150m (SPAdes) (version 2) | ecosystem: Environmental > Aquatic > Marine > Oceanic...
CACTTAGTTCTCTGATTGCATTTGCACCATTTCCGCAGCAAACCATAGTGCCATTGCTCCGCCTCTCTCATCGACTCCATCAGAGTATGGACGCTGGATATATTCTTCGATGGACGTTAATGGCCCGGTACCTACGCAAACTTGATTTACCGAGCCGTCTTCCCCAATTCGCTGAGAGACAGCGTCCCATGCCCGTTCCACCGTTGGCAACCAAGCATCACTTAACCAATGGCGCCTAATACCCCGGGCGATAGAGCATCCAATCATGGAAGTGGCGCTGTGCTCGAGATATGTCTCGGGTCTATCGATGACTTGCCTCCACATGCCTGATTCATCCTGGTGTGTTGCCAGACCTTCAAGATGTCGCAGGTGAGTTCGCATTAACGTTGAGCGAGAAGGATGGTTTATCGGGATATAGGTCATCGCTTCGGCAAACCCTAATGCAGCAAATGCGTTGCCACGCCCCCAAAAATACGGTGAAGTCTTGCAATGCCACCATAAGTTATTTGACTGGAGAGTGGTAAAGGATTCTAAAAATTCTGTTAAAAGGTCAACGTATTTTGTTTTGCCGATGCTGCGGAAAGCTCTTCCGAGCACTGTAGAGGCAAAGAATATATCTTCGACTCGCAAGTCTGGATCGAGTGGTCCTTCATTCAGTGTGGGACCGAACCGTTGGGCGGCTAATTCTATTAGTTGTAAATACTTTCTATCGCCTGTGGCTTCGGCTAACTCGTCTGCCCAGCAAACCCCGGCATAGTTGGCTGTTCCATCATCTACTCCAAATGTAGAACTGGGCTGAATTAAATAAGGCGAGACAATCCGTTCTATGTCTTTTGATGTTTTATCAGTACCACCCAATGCTGTTTGAACTCGTATACGACCACTTAATGCCACTCCCTGCGTATAAATGATGGGCTTTTCTAATTCGTGGCCGTAGTGGATTGCGAGACTTGTCGCGATTTCAACTGGATTTTTCAATTCACAATTTCAACTGAAGTCATAACTTGATGGATTGATTCGTTAGATTAACGTTTTTGAACGATAACTGAACCTTGAGAATCCCGCTATGTCTTTTTTGGTTTTCGGTTGAAATTTTGCAATTTGATGCTTAAATGAAGTAGAAATCCGGTAAAGTTTGCTTGAAGGCTAAAAGCGACCAAATATAACGAAACAATGTAGGGTCATTATGACTACTAAATCGGCAACTGATATTGCACTTATCGCTCATTTGTTGCGGCGTGCCGGATTTGGCTCTGATCGAGCAGAACTCGAACGTTATGCGAAACGCAGCTATGAGGATATTGTTGAAGATCTTCTGAATCCGGATCGCTTTGATGAGCCAGAAGATGATGTTCTGGCTCGGTTCTACCCGCACCTTCATGCAAATATAGATAACCCGGCTATGTGGAATGGACGCTGGTTTTACAGGATGGTTAACACCGAGCGACCTCTCGAAGAAAAGATGACTCTTTTCTGGCATGGCGTATTTGCGACTGGTTGGACCAAGAGTGAGCATACGCCGACGATAGTCGATCATATACAGATGCTCCGTGAAAATTGCCTGGAGAATTTTAGAACTTTACTTCTTGGTATTTCTCGTGACCCTGCGATGATTTTCTGGCTCGACAATAATGAAAACCACGGTACTGCCATAAACGAAAATTACGGTAGGGAGATCCTTGAGTTATTTTCGATGGGTATCGGCAACTATTCAGAAGATGATATAAAAAGTGCTGCTCGAGCATTCACCGGTTGGACTTATGAGCAGCCCGTTCCTCTTTACCCGTACGGTCAACGGTCGGTGCAGTATCGCTTTCGGCCTGATGATCACGATTATGGTGAGAAGCTCTTTTTAGGTCAATCTGGTAATTTTGATGGTGGCGATGTGATCAATATCATCGCGCGGGAAGAAGCTACCGCGCGTTTTATTAGCAGGCATTTATATAACTTCTTTGTGGCGGATGAGGCACAGGTTCCAGCATGGAGTATAGAACCTCCGGGTGATCAAAAGGCGATTGATGACCTTGTGAGAACTTGGATGGATTCAGATGCTGACATACGTGCGGTGCTTCGTACTTTGTTTACCTCTGAGTGGTTTAAATCAGCCAGATTCGAACACGTCAAGTCGCCGACAGAATTCGTAGCGGGTGTGTTGAAATTGTCGGGGGAATATAGTGAACCAGCACCGGACTTGCATAAGCTTGAGCCTACGGTTATTGCCATGGGTCAAAAACTTATGGATCCGCCTAGCGTAGAAGGATGGCATACAGGTCAGGAGTGGATTGATGGCGGCACTTTGACCGAGCGTGTTAACTATGCGGTTGATACGTTGAACGATCCTTCTAAGCCAGGGGTTAAGGCATTGATTGATCGAATAAGGACGGCAAGTGATTTGACCACACCGGAGGGGTTTGTTGATCAGGTTTTGGACCTGGTAGGGCCACTGGAGGTAGAGCCGGCGACCAAGGAAGCGCTGGTCGCACATGCTGAAACCGATGGTTCCTTGGATTGGGGATCAAAAGAAGCAGTGGAAAGAAGTACAGCGAGAGTGGTTCAAATGTTGACTCTGGTCGTTTCAGCCCGAGAGTTTCAGTTTGCTTGATCGGATCTTTTTTACAGCAACCGTATATGCGTTGAAGATTAGGATGACGGAGAGATATAAATGATGACCGTTCAAACCAACGGCAAAACGAAAGATCCAGTACTGGTCGTAGTGCAATTATCTGGCGGCAACGACTTTATGAACACTGTAATCCCATTTACGGAAGGGATTTATTATGACAACCGACCCTTAGTCGGCATAGCGGAGGATAAATCGCTGCCATTTACTGACACTCTGGCCTGGCATCCCTCAGCCGCTGCCTTCAAGCGTATTTATGAGCAGGGCAAAATGGCAATTGTCCAAGGTGTTGGGACCGAACATGCGAGTAGATCTCACTTTAGGGCTATGGATATATGGCACACTTGCGAGCCAGAAATAGTTGCCACGGAAGGTTGGTTGGCAAAAGTAATCAAGGAAATTGATCCTGATAGCCTGAATCCTGTAACAGCCGTCAATTTTGGGCGTGGACTTCCGAGGGCTCTGGCCGCACCTGGTGTGGTCGCGACTTCGATTGGTGACCTCGATAAATATGGGTTGATGTCTGGGATAGAGTTGCAAGAAGAGCGTGACCGTGATCTGCAGATATTCCAACGAATGTACACACCTGCGATTGGTTCGGGTCAGGTGATGAACTATCTGAGTCAGACAGGTAATAACGTGCTTACTGGTGCGGATATGCTTGCTGAGGCTCCACGCAAATACAAATCAACGGTCGAGTATGCAGATAACCCGATAGCAAAGGCTTTACGAGATGTCGTACGAGTCCACACGGCTGGACTTGGAACACGTATCTTCTATACCAATCACGCCGGTTATGATCACCATGCACAAGAAGTTCCAACACACGCTCGGTTGCTTACAGAATTGACGGACGCTATCGAAGATTTCATGGAGGATCTTCGAGAGCATGATGCAGCTGATGAAGTAAATATTCTAGTGTTTACTGAATTTGGTCGACGGATTAAGGACAACGGTTCTGGAACAGACCATGGTACCGGTGGCGGTGCTTTTCTTATTGGAGAGAATGTTAAGGGTGGACTCTATTCGGAATATCCGTCTTTGGCAGTTGCTGACTGGAAATTTGGGGAAGACATGGATTTCACCATCGACTTTCGTAGCATCTACAGCACGATCTTAAACCAATGGATGGGACTCGACCCTATCGATATCGTCGGTGGATCTTTTGAGCAGTTCAATCCCTACAAAAAGACTATGGTCTAGGATAGGCAGGAGATCTAAATGACAAAACCGCATGCCCTACTTCGTGCTGCCTTTCCCTACTACGCGACGCTGGGAATGCGTCGTGTCACTACTTCTCCAGCGGATATTGTTGCTTGTGCTGATGGTGAAATGTTCGTACTGAATCGCATTGACGGAGAAGGTGGAGAAATTCGTCGTACTAATTGGGAAGACGAGGATAATGGGGTTATAGGGCATGGTTTCATCTGGCCTGTACAGATGATAGAAGGTCCCAATGACACGCTAGTTGTCTCGGACGAGGGTGATCACACAATTAGCTTCTGGACAAAAGATGGTGAAAAGATAGATTCTTGGGGAGATTATGGAAACGGGGATGGTGAGTTAAACCGTCCTTCAGGGATAGTGTTTGACGCCCAGGGTAATTTAATTGTTGCTGACACAATGAATCATAGGATTCAAAAATTTTCAGTCGATGGCACATATATTTCAGGATTCGGGCAATATGGCAATGGTGATGGTCAATTCAACATGCCTTGGGGTGTAGGTGTAGACCCTGACGACGGTACGATAGTTGTTTCTGATTGGAGAAATGATCGCGTGCAGAAATTTTCTGAAAGCGGTGAATATATTTTCCAGTTTGGATCGCCTGGTGATGGTAGAGGGCAACTATGTCGGCCGGCAGGAATATCAGTTGACAGGCATGGCGATATTTACGTAGCTGATCGGGGAAATCACCGCATACAGATGTTTGGAGAGAATGGTAATTTTGTCGACGTCTTCACGGGTAATGCTGGACTCTCAAAAAGTGGTCGTATTTACATCACGGCGAATCCTAAAGTGCTCCGATCACGGGATTTGATCAATCTTGTTGATGAAAAACTTCTTCGTGGTCCAGCTTCTGTTCGTGTATGTGATGATCTAATGTACATTCCTGACGCAGGTTCCCATCGTATACAGATTTACAAAAAAGAAGCCTATGAATTGACAGAGGAACAGATTTATCCAGCACCAAGCGCCCCGTCTTTGTATACGGTTTGAGTAATACACTGAATATTAGAAGGGCAAGTTTGGGATTAATGTATCGTGGCGGGTTGATTTAATGCCTATGATGTATGGTTTTGGTATTCAGCGTCGGCAAATGCTTGAATCAGAGTTGCAGCGTCTTGTTGACGAAATGCCTCAGCTCGGGATGCAGGCGATGTACCTTGTGGGACCGTTCTCCAAAGGAGATGTGGGTCCAAGAACAGTTCTCGACCTTGTGGTCGTTCAACAGACTGACGAACTTATGCATCGCAGACCCGATTTTTGGACAACTCACTTACGTCCTCGGATTGGGATAAATTTTTACGTTTACACCCCTGATGAGTTCGAAAATAATGTTGATGATGATTTATTACTTCAACATGCTTTCAGTATTGGCGAAAGGGTGTACGGGTAAATTTTATGAGTTCTTCAAAATTATCCGTGAGTTGGCTAGCACAAGCTATAGAAGATTTGGAAGCTGCTAAAGCAAACTTTGAGCAAGGCAGACACGCTTTGACTTGTTTTTTATGTCATGAATCGGCTGTCAAAGTTATAAAGAGCTTTCTATATAAGCAGGGTGCAGAGATGGTTTGGGGGGAGCATTTATCCGACCTTTGTGAAGATGCTATGGCGTTTGACCCATCATTTGATTTTGTTAAGTCGGTTGCCTCGTTGCTAGATAAGCATGCACTCGCAACCCGTAATCCTGATGCTGTCGCAGGGGCAATTCCATTTGAGGTTTATGATTCGACCGACTCCGAACATGCTCTTGAAATAGCAAATGAGATCCTCGAAACAGTGCAGAATAAAATGTCCGAAGGATAACGCAGGGCGCTAACTTTTCGCCCACTCGATGACCGATTTGTGCATGGTGGAAACTCCGGTTCTGAATTCCTCTAAGCTAATTCCGTAGTTCCAGTCCGTCCACAACTCGTCGCTGACTACCAATGTGTTGCAGATCTTGACATTACGATAATGGGCCAACTGATACATGGCCGATGTTTCCATATCGACTCCAATTATCCCCGCTTTAGTATGGGAGGCGATGTCATCATTCATTTCGCGATAAAAACCGTCTGTACTCCACCAGTCTCCACTTGCTGTTTTTCCACCATGTTTTTCAATCAAAGAGCAGAGTTCGTTGCGTAATTTCGTGTCAACGGTAGGAGGTTGTTGCCGAGGATAGTGCTTAGATGTACCTTCGTCGATTGCTTTGACAGTTTCTGGAATCAAAACCGTTCCTACCCTGTTTCTCGCGGTCAGGCTGCCTGATGCTCCGACACCCACGAATGATTCCGCTCCACAGGCAATCAGGTCTTCCATCAGCATTATCGTTCCTGGTGCACCGATAGGAGCGAAGGCAACAGTAATTCCACCTTGATTATTATCTACTGTCCGTAGCCAAAACGTGTCAGCGAACATGGTTCTTGGTGCCGGTGTCGCTCCTAATTCATCCGCGAGTTTCTCTCCCCAGATCTCAGTCCACGTGAGTAGAACCTTCGCACCAACGCGTATGTCTTTGAACGATAAACCGCGAGCTTTCAGGCGACTGTAAACAGCTTCGCGCGGCGTAAAGCGTGGGTTAGACATGGAAAGTTAAATTCCGAGTGGCGATTTGATTTCGTCTAGATAAGCAGCGGCCCCTGCCTGTAGAAATTTGGGTGCAGAACTGACGATCCAGTTTATTCCACGTTGGTGCCAGAAGATGGTCTGTTCCGCCGTTACCCCGAGAGTGCCGGTGTGCTTACCAGATGCACTTATCTTGGCAGTTAGATCTTCGATCGTTTCAATCACCTTATCGTGCATAGTTTCACCAGGGATGCCGAAGTTTACAGAAAGATCTCCGGGGCCTAAGAAAATTGCATCTACGTTTTCGGTAGCGATGATTTCGTCTTGATTTTCAATCCCCAAAATAGTTTCGATCTGGAGTGATATGAACGTCTCTTCATTTGATTCTGTTATGTATTCGGCCATACTGTGAAGACCAAAATTAGCATTGCGACCGGCGAAAGCCCCTCGTTTACCTATGGGTGGATATTTGATTGAGTCAACAACCTTTTTAGCGTCTTGTCCGTTGTTGATTAACGGAATCATCACGCCGGCCGCTCCTGCATCCATATAGCGTTGAATATTTTGCTGCTCATTCAATCCGATCCTTAATATTGCAGTGGTGTTTGATAGTTCAGCAGCTCGAATCATATGTTCTGCAGTCTCGTAATCCATTGGACCGTGCTCGCAGTCGATTACTACAAAATCGAATCCCATCCAACCCATCGTTTCGACTATTCCAGGTGATGGCAATCCTACGAACGGTCCTATGGTGGTTTTACCCTGGTTGAGTTTTTGTTTAAGTGTATTTTTTCTCACGTGTATGTTTCCTGAGCTTTGTGTTTTTGTTATTTCAAATTGTCAATATCTGCGAGGAGATTTGATTCTTGAAATTGATGATATGAGGCTTACTGCAAGTTCAGTTAATAAGTCACGTCATTGTGGGTAGTATCTGCTGATACCGAGGTATTGAAGTTTGGATACATAACAGGGTTTTAGCTTTTTAGTAGTTCCTGTGGAATGCCATGTTTTATCAAGCGTCGTCTTACTCGTTTTAATATGGCATCGGCGATGCGGTGACCGGCTTGATCGGCTCGTATGACGCACCACCTTCGATCACCCTTTGACATTTTTAAATAACCTTCACGAACTTTCTTGTGGAATTTCAATGGAGCCTGTTCAAACCGTCGTTCACTTTCATTGTCAACTCTGATCTGTTGATTTTTATTAGTAGGATCAAATAAATTTGGCTTATTAGAAACGCGGGCCAAGCTTAATTTGGGATCTGCATCTAGCAGTATTGTTAATCCTGGTATCAACCCTGCTGTAGCTATAGTGTTTAAGCGTTGAATGGTTTTGATTTCACCACCGCGTGCATACCCTTGATATGCAATCGTTGAATCAATAAATCGATCCAGGATAACAATTTTGCCTTTGTTTAAAGCAGGTTGTATTAGTTCAAACATTAATTGAGCTCGTGCGGCCTCGAACAATAAAGTTTCAGCAAGCGGCGATGGAGAGTTGGTGCGCTTTATCCATCGCCGTACATGGTTCCCAAGATCCGAGCTGCCTGGCTCATGCGCTAGCACAACATCGATCCCATAGCTATCAAGTTTGCGGAACAGGCGTTCCGCTTGTGTGGATTTGCCAACACCCTCACCGCCTTCAAAAGTAATGAGTAATCCACATTTGACAGCTCGCTTTTTCAAGCGATTACCAGTGGCTCCAAAATTCATTGTTGTCTGCCCTTTAGACGTCAATACAGGTACCTCATTATTGCGTGTAATTGGGTTCTCGCGTCGATAGATTGCAGACTATCGTTTGCGGCGTCGAATTACAACGCGTCGGGAAGGTTCTCTTCCGGTGCTGGCTGATCCTAAATTGTTCCGAGCTGCTAGTCCGTGTTGTAGCCTGCGTACGTATGGCGGTTGTGCCATCAGTTCGACGCGTTTTTCGCCGGAAACCACACGACTGATGGCGGTCTCTGTTTCCTTTATCGCTTCTCTGGATCTTCCGCGTTGATCCAGGTTTTCAAAATCGTTATTGTTGATATTTTGAGGTTGTGTTGTTTCTTTGAAAAATCGCTTGACCCATTGTTTGATTTGTTCCTTAGTTCCACGGCGTAGAACATGAACTGTCGTTCCATCGCGTTCCGCTCTTCGAATAGCGGAAGGGCGCCGGCTATAGTGGGATTTCGTTGTTACAAATATCTCGGCGGCATCTCCGAAGTCGACGAGCGTTACAGGCACGTTCAATTCTGCAATCACATCAGTGATAGTATTTTTCGGGATGCCGAATGCAAAAACTGATGTAGTAGATTCATTCGTGATTGCATTTTCCACTTCGTATTTTTGGTAATTCCCATGGGATTGGTTAATTCCATTAGTGGTTTTTTTTTCTCGTCGATACACGCCTCTGTCTCGCCGTGGTTGTTGACGCGATAGATCGCCGATATCGAAAGGAGCGGACTGGAACTCTGATTCTGTCCCCAGTATTTCTTCGATTTTTGTTTCGACCAGCCCGTTTGATTGCAAGTGTCTAGTTTCTTGAGGGATGGAAATTCCTCGCAGCATTCGGTCGACAGCCGTGCCAACTTCAGGGTGTATCGTTACCACGTTACGTTCTCGTATTTCCACGACTATATCGAAGGTAGGTTCGTGTTTACGTTCCAAAACGGTCTTTTGAGTTCGCCGACGTCGCGCTTCGATATCTCCCAGTGTTACGGTCTGGGTTCCACCAACCAGGTCTGAAAGAGTTGGATTAGAAACCACATTTGTCAGTGAGTTGCCGTGTGCAGTGGCGACGAGTTGCACTCCTCGTTCAGCGATAGTTCTCGCAGCTATAGCCTCAAGTTCAGTGCCCATTTCGTCGATCACAATCACTTCAGGCATGTGATTCTCCACTCCTTCGATCATCACATTATGTTGGAGACTTGAGTTGCCTACTTGCATGCGTCGCGCACGCCCGATAGCCGGATGTGGAACGTCTCCGTCACCAGCGATTTCATTAGATGTGTCGACAATTACAACTCGCTTTTTAGCTTCGTCCGCTAAAACCCGAGCCGTTTCACGCAGAATAGTAGTTTTTCCTACTCCTGGCCTTCCCAAAATTAGAACACTTTTGCCTGACCGTATAAGATCTTCAATTAACCGCACTGAGCCATACACGGCCCTGCCCACCCTACAGGTAAGACCGACAGGTTCACCTGCGCGGTTTCTCACTACAGAAATGCGATGAAGCGTGCGTTCGATACCCGCTCGATTATCGTCCCCGAAATGCCCGACTTGTTGAACAACATGGGAGATTTCATTTCGTGACACTTCGATTTCACTGAGAGGTATTTGATCTGTCGGAAACCTCGCTTCAGCATTTCTACCGAGGTCGAGTATCACTTCAACTAGGTCACCAATATCTTCTCTTTTACGCAATGATTCCGCAATTGGATCGGGGAATATACCTATGAATGCTTCGAGATCATCTACAACGTGTGTGTTAGGTTCTGTCAGAATGGAATTCTCCTTTTTTATCGGTTAACTAACAGCTGCGAAAACTTGTTGTATTTCAGATATTGGTTGAGTTAAAGGCTTGACCATTACTTCATAGTTTGCTTGTTTTTTAAAGCCAATGTTTGCAAGCAAGTGTGCCAGAGCTTGTTTGTAATCTGGGACAGCAGTTACAGCTGATACATCATCAGTTTCCTTTAAAGCAGCAGCGACTATTCCTCCTAGTTGACCCCCAGCATTTGTTGCCCAATTGACATTGAACATATGCTGGGTTCTAGTGGTGCTTCTTTGTATCAAGGCCCCAATCTCTCCTGTTGGTAGGTCTAGTATCCATTCTGAGGATTTGGGGCCAAGCCGTTCCATACCGGCAGCCCAGTCTTCGGAGGTTTGCCCTGTCTTTATTCGGATTGCCATTGGTGTCACGACATTGTGCATGCGGAATAAATTTCCGTCATCAGATTGGTATCTTGGTCGTAACTTGAGAAAATCATCGCTGATTCCTAGTTTGGTTGCAGCTGAATGGGTGGATGTAGTTTGGTAGATCGTTTCACGATAGATTGTAGAAAAACCGGCTTTTTGAGCGAAATCAGAAGCATTACTGCCAACAGGAATTCTTATAAAGATGCGATACGCACCCGCGCCTCCCGCCTGAACGGCAATCTGTTCAAGAAGGTCAAGTATCAAACTCGATTTAGAATTTCGAAGATAAAGTTCACTGATTTCCCATGCCTGTTTACCTGACCGTGGTCCTGCCCGTAAAACACTGTTAATTGTTCCACGTTGGCTTTCTACCCAGCAACTTTGCCACGCTCTGGGAGATAGTGCGATCGTGGCGTATTTGGCCGTAGGGAATCTACTGGGTCCTCCTCTAAGCGCATTTACCAAAGTGCACGTATCGCCCAAACCTGCAGAAGCGCGGAATTGCAATATCCTAGGTGAATCAGTTGGGTGTAGGTGGCGGATCATATAGAACTGGGATTTACTGTGGTTGAACTATTTTGTCTTGGATCTTCTTGTGCTTCCTTGGCAAGTTTCAGAAATAGAGTGTGTAGTCGGGTATCACCTGTTAGCTCAGGGTGAAATGAAGTTGCAAGCACTCGGCCTTTTTTCACGGCAACTGCCTGTCCGTCATCAGTAGAGGCGATTTGTTTAACCCCTTCTCCTACGGTTTGAACAATCGGCGCTCTTATAAATACCGCTCGCATTGGGTCACCATTGATGCCCTCAATGTGTAACTCCGCTTCGAAACTATCCACCTGCCGTCCGAAATAGTTTCGCGCTACACTGATGTCGATTAAATTGAGTGGAATTGGATACGGGTCGGCAAGTTCGCGTGCGATAACGATCATACCTGCACAGGTGCCCCACAATGCCATCCCAGAATTTACTCTTTCGCGTAGATGGTCTATGAATTCGAATCTTGTAAGAAGCTTGACAATTGTTGTGCTCTCGCCACCAGGGATGATCAAACCATCGATTTCCGAAAGTTGCTGTACTTTTCGAACTTCTATAGCGTCGATACCGATTTTGCGGAGCATGTCCATATGCTCCGCAAAATCGCCCTGTAACGCGAGAACACCAATGCTAGGTTGCAAAGGTGACTGTTGGTTCACTTGATTACCAACCGCGCGTTTGAAGCTGTTCTGTTTCTGGAACTTTATTTGCTTCTATTCCTGGCATAGCGTCACCCAGTCCTCGTGAAATTTCGGCAAGCATGTCTGGGTCATTGTAGTGAGTGGTCGCTCGAACAATGGCATCAGCCATCTTTGCCGGGTTTGAGCTTTTGAAAATCCCTGAACCGACGAAGACTCCTTCCACGCCGATTTGCATAAGCAACGCAGCGTCTGCGGGAGTTGCGATACCTCCAGCTGCAAAATTTACTACCGGGAGTTTGCCAGTTCGGTGAACTTCCACGACCAGTTCATAAGGAGCCTGGAAGTCTCGGGATGCAGACATCAATTCCTCCGTTGGCATATTCTGGACCGTTCGTATATCTGCTTGGATCTGGCGTGCATGAGTCACCGCGTGGACAATGTCCCCAGTCCCCGCTTCCCCTTTTGTACGTATCATTGCTGCACCTTCACCAATTCGACGTAATGCTTCACCGATGTTTCGTGCACCACAAACGTATGGCATTTTGTATTGCCATTTATCGATATGGTATTCGTTGTCTGCAGGGGTTAAAACTTCGGATTCGTCACAATAATCTACGCCAAGGGCTTCTAATATTTGTGCTTCAACAAAGTGTCCGATTCGTGCTTTGGCCATCACAGGAATAGATACTGCATCGATAATTCCAGAGATGAGATCGGGGTCGGACATTCGAGCAACCCCGCCGTCACGACGGATGTCTGACGGAACGCGTTCAAGAGCCATCACTGACACAGCGCCTGCGTCTTCTGCTACCTTTGCTTGATCAGGCGTCACAACGTCCATGATGACGCCGCCTTTTAGCATTTGCGCTAATCCGCCTTTTACACGCCAATCCCCAACTTCGGGCTTGGACATTTCCTTCCAACGTTGCGCGCCTGTTGTTCCATTACTTGTGCTAGTGGCCATCTCTATACGATCCTTTCGGCTTTTTAAAATACACCCTGTAATTTCTAAGGGGTCAAAGTGAAATGCGACCGCGACACCGAACCCGCGCCACACCTTTGCATCAATATGATGCATTGCCTCAGATTATACGCCAGCTTGCGGTCGGGTTGTTCTACTCGGGTACCACTTAGCTTGATTGGGCTGCTATGGGATGATTCAAATTCACGAGATGCCTTTTTTGGCCACCAAGTTTGCGAGATCAGCGGTGCGGCAGGAGTATCCCCATTCGTTGTCATACCAACCCACTACCTTGATGAATTGTCCGCCGACAGACGCTGTGGCGAGCGAATCGATGGTACAAGAGTTTGAATTTCCTATGTAATCGACTGAAACCAGTGGTTCATCTGAATACCCTAGAATCCCATGCAAATTTTCATTCATCGAGGCTTCTCGATAAGCGTTGTTTACATCAATTAGCGATGCATTGTTGGTGAGTTTGACGGTTAGGTCTGTCACCGATCCAGTGATTACCGGTACACGGTATGCCATTCCATCGATCTTACCGATTAGTTCTGGGATGACAAGTGTCACAGCTTTGGCAGCACCAGTTGTAGTTGGGATGATGCTGTTGGCGGCTGCACGGGCTCGACGTAGGTCTTTATGGTTTTGGTCGAGGATACTTTGGTCATTGGTATACGCGTGAATTGTAGACATCAAAGCACTTTCGATGCCGAACGCATCATTTATCACTTTGGCCATAGGTGCTACGCAGTTAGTAGTACAAGACGCGTTTGAGATGATGTGATGGTTTACAGGATTATATTGATGGTCGTTTACGCCTAATACGAGTGTTAGATCTTCGTTCTTGGCTGGAGCGGAGATGATTACCTTCTTTGCCCCACCTTCAATGTGACCTGCTGCCTTAGTGGCGTCCGTGAAAGCTCCTGTGCATTCTATGACAAGCTCTACACCGACGTCACTCCAGTTGATTTCAGAAGGATTTCGATTAGATGAGGAGTAAATTTTCGCCCCATCAATTGTTAACGAGTCATTGTTGCATTCAACGGTTCCCGGGTAACGTCCATAGGTTGAATCGAATTTCAAAAGATGTGCATTGGTTTCTGTTTCACCCACATCATTTATTGCTACCACTTCGATGGTGTCAGGGTGTCGCTGCTTCAGTGCACGAAAAACTTGGCGTCCAATGCGTCCGAAGCCATTGATACCAATTTTGGTTTTTGCCATTAATCTTCCTCGTAACTGGTACTCGTGTGTGAATTTTGAATTATTATCAACTGCTATTTATTTTTAGGGAGAATACGGTTGCCGGCATAACTTGCGTTACTTCCGAGAAGTTGTTCGATCATAAGAAGGCGATTGTATTTAGCTACGCGTTCACTTCGTGATGGAGCACCTGTCTTGATTTGGCCGGCCGATGTGCCAACTGCGAGATCTGCAATAGATGTATCTTCAGTTTCTCCTGAACGGTGGCTAATGACAACACCGAAATTTGCGGTTTGCGCAAGATGTATCGCTTCAAGAGTTTCCGAAACACTGCCAACCTGATTCAGTTTTACTAGTACAGCATTGCCTGCTTTATTATCGATTCCGCGTTTAAGATATCGAGCTTGGGTCACATAAAGATCATCTCCGACTAACTGTGTGCAGTTGCCAGAGATTGATGTTTGGTTTGCCCATCCATCCCAATCATCTTCTGAGAGTCCATCTTCTATGGAGTAGATTGGAAAGTCAGCGCATAGGCGCGAGTACTCTTCCACCATCTCCTCGCTCGATAGTTTCCTTCCTTCTCGAGTTAGTTGGTAAATGCCGTTGTCATAGAATTCAGAAGATGCTGGATCTAGTGCTATAAATACTTCTTCTCCTGGCTTGTATCCGGCCCCTGCTATCGCTTCAGTGGCGTACTCAAGTGCCTGACGGTTTGTAAGTCCCTGCGGGGCGAATCCTCCCTCGTCACCTACGGTTGTGGCGTGACCATCAGCGTGTAGTCTTTTATTCAACCATTGATACATCTCAACCCCACACTGAAGCGCTTCCGAAAACGAATTCATGCCGGCAGGAACTAGCATGAACTCTTGGAAATCGGTGGATCCCATTGCGTGGGCACCACCGTTGAGAACATTAAACATCGGTACAGGAAGTTCAGTCGGCGACTGATTTCCGGCTAGGTCTGATATGTGTTCGAACATTTCTCGACTTGAACTAACAGCAACGGCCCTAAGCGTTGCAAGGGAAATTGCAAGGATTGCGTTCGCTCCAAATCGACTCTTGTTCGGGGTGCCATCAGTCTCAACCAATACCTGATCTATTCTTTGTTGATCAATTGCATCTAGTCCTATGACAGCTTTAGCGAGCTGCCTGTTTACCGCTGAAACTGCTTTCAGGACTCCTTTACCTCCAAAGCGTTTCGGATCTTCGTCGCGAAGCTCGACCGCTTCTCGGCTGCCGGTGCTTGCACCCGAGGGTACCGCGGCTGATGCCGTGGCCCCATCATCCAAAGTTACAGTCGCACCAACTGTTGGGTTTCCACGTGAGTCCAGAATTTCGTGACCGGTTACTGAAATGATTTTTGTCATGTGTTTGTGTTTCTGCGTAGTCAGTGTTTGAATGAATAGGGCAGAGAGATCTAAAGCAATTGTTGAATCTGGGGAGTTATATTAAGGCTGTGCGTTGTACTTTCAGAAGATTTTGGATACCTGTTTCGGCCAGACTTAACATCTCCGCTAATTGGTCTGGGCTGAATGTCGCTTCTTCACCACTTCCTTGCAATTCTACAAATTCTCCATTGCCGGTCATTACGATGTTCATATCTACGTCTGCTGCTGAGTCTTCGCTGTAATCTAGGTCTAACATAGCGACGCCCTCTACCATACCGACGCTTATGGCGGCGATTTGATCCTTCACGGGAATTGATTTAACAACGCCGGTTTCAACAAGTCCAGATAATGCTTCATGAAGTGCTACATATGCTCCAGTAATAGAGGCAGTTCGTGTGCCTCCGTCAGCGCGGAGCACATCGCAGTCTAAAAGTATGGATATCTCACCCAGTGCTGTCAGGTCGGTTACTGAGCGTAGTGAGCGTCCAATGAGTCTTTGAATCTCTTGAGTTCGACCGCCAATTTTTCCTCGTTCCCTACGCACTCGTTCTGGGGTTGAGCGTGGAAGCATCGAATACTCAGCAGTAACCCATCCGGTACCTTTGCCGCGCATCCAAGGCGGAACTTTTGACTCTACTGTGGCCGCGCACATCACCACCGTATTTCCAGTTTCCACTAGGGCCGACCCTTCTGCATCGGGCACATAGCCAGACGTGATTTTTGCGGGTCGTTGTTCAGTTGTTAAACGATTGTCTGATCTAATGCGAGTAGGGCGAGACAAATTTGTTAAATCCTTGATTGAATAGGCTTACGATTTTAGCAGTCAATTCGGGGTTTCTTTCTTTCATGAAAGTCAGCGGTATATTGGTGACAATGTTTTTCACCGAACAAGTAATTGATAATTATTTGTTTAGAAGTCATCCTATGGCTTTCAGCAACAGTCGAAATATTCGGATAATGTTGAGCGCGAAATAAAAAATTTAACTTTTCAAAATCACTAGGTGGCGACAATGCGTATAGCGGTAATGGGTGCCGGAGCTGTCGGGGGATACTTCGGTGGTGTACTGGCACATCAAGGAGAGGACGTTGTCCTTATAGCTCGAGGGGCACATGGGGATGCGATAGCCAAGAATGGGCTTAATGTTGACAGCCACTGGGGGAGTTTCAATGTCAATGTTACTGTCACCGATGACCCTTCGAGTATTGGTATTGTTGATTTGGTTTTATATTGCACGAAACTTTATTCTAATGCCGAAGCCTTACCTGCAATCAAAGGAATGATTGGTCCTTCTACAAGTATCTTGACTATTCAAAATGGGGTTACAAGTGGATCTATAATCGCCGAATATTACGGATGGGATCATGTCTTGCAGGGAGCCACCTATATCGAGTCAGGTATTGCTGGCGACGGTCATATTCACCAAAGTGGATCCACGGCTAGGATTGAATTTGGTGAGAAGGATGGCTCCAATAGTGAGAGAACTAAGGCGATCTTCAATTTACTAGACCGAAAGGGGATTCAAGCTGTGGTTAGCAGCAACATGCTTGATGCCCTGTGGAACAAGATGGTGATGGTAGGTGCTATTGGGACAATAATGGCTGCCTCACGAGCATCGCTTCCCGAGATTTTAGCGAGTCCTAATGGTGAACATGCTATACGCAGCACGATGGAGGAAATTGTTGCTGTTGGACAATCTCAGGGAATCACGTTCCCGCCTCGATGTGTTGAATCGAAAATGGAAACAGCCATTGCAGAAGCAGCGGAATTCCAAGCTTCTCTTCAGTATGATCTCACGGTTGGCAAACCGCTAGAGCTTGATGACATTCTGGGATCCGTTGTAAAAATCGGTCATGAGGCAGGCATTCCCGTTCCATCAAGCGCTGCCCTCGTGACAGTTCTTGATCGATTTAAACATGGCTCTTAATCAACATTCGTGATATTCGGGGATGAAAATGTCTACAGAGCATGCGGTATCGGACGAGACACTTGTCAAATTAGGGGAACTTCCTACTCAGACCCTGATTGACGGCTTATGGGTCGATAATTGGCCTCAGTCTATGATTCACGGAGCGCGGTCGATTTTTCCAGGCCAGAAGATGGTTGGTAGGGCAGTAACACTCCGCTTTGTTCCTCACCGACCGGATATTTTGACCGATAAACCCAGTGCCGAAGAGTCTCCTGAATATGTAGCTTTTGAGTTGTGTGGACCTAATGAGGTTTTAGTCGCTTCTTCAGTTGGACCATGGGAGTCGGTTGGAGGTGACATCAAATTTTACCGGCTTGCACAGTTGAAGGCTGGTGGACTTGTTACTGATGGATCGGTAAGAGACACGACTGAACTTAAGGATTACGGCTTTCCAGTTTTTGCCTATTCCTCCACCGCTAAACAAGGCCCTGCGGTTATGCAGCCATGGGGTGTAAACGAAGTTATTTCATGTGGTGGTGTGGTTGTTCGACCTGGGGATGTAATTGTTGGTGATGAGGACGGTGTTGTTGTTGTTCCCTCAATTATGTGTGAACGGGTTTTAGAGATCGCTGCTGAACGCGAAAAGATTGAACGCGTGATTAAACTAGAACTTCGCAAAAACCCAGGGTCTCCAGGCAAGTATTATCCCTTCAACCAAAATACAAAGAAGCTGTTTGAAGAGTACAAGTCCAGAGGCGAAGCCTAACGCGTCTATTCCCGTCGCTCACAGACGGAAGCATAGGGCTGATTTTAGTCGCTGAGTGGAGTCCCGTCGGGACGTAGACCTTGGGCTGCCATGCGTTTCACACGCAACTCGAAATTGGCGCACTCCTCGCAAACACTTTCTGGGATTATTCCTGACTTGATTAGTAATCCGAAAATGTAACAACCTATGCATATGCCAAAGATACTTTCTAATCCAGCGGCAAATATCAATCCACCAAGCACACCATAGGCTGCACCGTTCAGTCCGAGGGCCAATGAAAGGATAGCTGCCGTAGCACTGAATGCGACTCCGAGACCTGCTGAAAAGCGTTTTGGGGGTCCGGCAACCGGTCGATAAGGTAATTTTAATGTGGGTACTATTACCTTTGTGACTAAAATCGCCAGTGGGCTTATACGGGGTCCTGCAGCAAGACGGGCAATGAATCCATACAAGATCAATAAAGTGATTAATGGTTGATTGAGTAAGATCGTCGCCACAGACATGATCACTACTCCTCCCGCCACCACTCGTGCGACGCTCGAGTTCATCGGGTGGGGGAAGCTAAAGAACGGTGTCTTTTCATCATTTGATGTAGTCATAATTGGCAGTTTTATAGGTTTATAGGATAGTGTCGGTTATTTGGAGGCGTTTAAAACAATAAAACGATTATTTCGCTTTATTTATTTTGATTCAGAGTAACTCTGAGTCAGGTTGAGATGCAAATTTTCTCTGAGACACTTCCAGGGTATAAAAATTTAAATTTAGGCTTGATGAATAGTCCTATTCTCAGATGCTTTGATATCAATTCGTGCGATCTAATGCTAATATCGGCCAGATTATGAACCAGACTTAGTAAGCTGAGATGGGACTTGCCCAGTTCACCTCAGATGTTTGGAGGCAAACTAGATGGCTGATTTGAGCACGAGTCAAATACGAAATGTTGCCTTTGTGGCCCACAGTGGAGCAGGCAAAACTTCACTGGCTGATGCGCTGTTCTTTACTTCTGGCGGGACGAATCGCCAGGGTAAGGTTGATGACCAGACAAGTCTTTCCGATTATGAACCTGAAGAACAACGACGAGTTTCAAGTATTCAGCTTGCCGTGCTCCCATGTCGATGGAAAGACTACAAAATCAATGTCATAGACACTCCTGGATATGCCGATTTTCGCGGAGATATGCTCTCAGGACTTCGAGTTGCTGATGCTGTGCTCATAGTTGTTTCGGCTGCGGCGGGAATTGAAATTGGCGCTCAACAGGCTTGGAGCTACGCCGAAGATCTGGGAATCCCAACTGCAATTGTTGTAAACAAGCTCGACAGAGAGAATTCATCGTTTGAGGAGACATGCGACGAAATTATCGAGTCATGGGGGAGGCATTGTGTACCCGTCCACAGTGTGGATGGGGATGGTGAATCGTTTGGAAGTGTGTTAATCGGTGAACTTTCAGAGTCGACGATAGAAACGATCGCAGAATCTGACGATGAATTGATGATGAAATATCTGGATGACGAGCCGCTGAGCGATGATGAACTTAATGCAGGTATTAAATCCGGTATGGCGAGTCGTAGCATTATTCCAATTTTTGCAGCGTCTGCATTGAATAACATCGGAACCGGCGAACTGCTTGATGCAATTACTACTATTTTCCCATCGCCTGACGAAGTGGAGTCTCCTAGCGTTCCAGAAGGAGCGCAGGCAAATCTAATATTTAAAACTTCGGCAGATCCATTTGTGGGTAAGCTTTCTTATTTTCGAGTTTACGGTGCGACGCTCGATTCAAACGCTCAACTGTGGAATGCCAACAGAGGTGAGAATGAACGAGTCGGACAAGTTTATTCAGCTGCTGGCAAAGAAACATCCGGCGTTGACGCGGTTATACGTGGTGATATTGGGGTTATCTCAAGACTCAACCATACAAAGACATTCGATACTTTATGTGACAAAGCAAATGAACTTAAACTTGGTGGAGTAGATCTTCCGTCACCTGTGTTCGCACTTGCGGTTTCACCGAGAGGCCAATCTGATCTCGATAAAATGGCCGATTCTTTGTCAAGAATTATTGAAGAAGATCCGACGCTTGAATTGGAACGAAACACCGATACTTCGGAGACCGTTCTTCATGGGCTTGGTGATATTCACGTGGACCTAGCGATCGAGCGAATAGCGCGTAAATTTGAAGTTAATCTCGATACTGCACTGCCGAACATCGCATATAGGGAAACCGTTGGAGGACAGACATCCGTTTCTTATAAGCACAAAAAACAATCTGGTGGCCATGGGCAATACGGCCATGTAGTTCTGGATATTTCTCCTGGAGAAACAGGCAAGGGAATAACGTTTGATTCCAAGGTTGTAGGAGGTAATGTTCCCAAGGATTACATTCCGGCTGTTGAGAAAGGCGTTCGTAATGCGGCTAGCAGCGGTGTGGTCGCAGGATTCCCTGTCGTAGATGTTGCCGTCATGCTTACAGATGGATCTTCTCACTCTGTCGATTCATCTGGTATGGCATTTGAGATTGCCGCGAGCATGGGGTTTCGTCAAGCTGTTCGTGAAGCACGACCAACCCTACTCGAACCAGTGATGAAGTTGAGGATTCTTACTCCGGAAGATTGTGCAGGCGATGTTATGAGCGATCTTAGTACGCGACGTGCTCAGATAGGTGGAATGGATTCCAAAGGTAACGGAGTAACAGAGATAATTGCGGAAGCTCCAGCTTCAACAATGCAGCGTTACGCGGCTGATCTACGATCTTTGACCAATGCTCGCGGAGACTTTACGGCGATAATGGACCACTATGAGCCGTTGCCAGCGCAAGAGGCCAACAAGGTTATAGCTTCTCGGCAATCTAACGAAGAATAGTTCGTAAATCTTTGAAGCTTTGCTGGTTATGTCTTCGGCTTGGCCCAACGAATTGTTTGTAATTGTCTCTCCAGTGTCCGAAAGTGAACTCTATGAGACTTTTTGATTATGAGAAATTGTCTGCTGAAATGCACGCTCGTGACATCGATGTGATTTTGGCGGGAACGAAGCCAAATGTTGAATATCTAACCGACGTTGAATGGATGCGGTGGTTCGATAAAGAAAATTTTTTGACAGAAGATGGCGAAAATTATGCTGCTTCCTTTGTTGGTCTTCCACGCGATCAAAAAATTGGACCTTTCTATGTAGCGCCATCGACTCAAACCGGGTATCCGGAAAACTATGGTATGTGGATTGAAGACATTCGTTACTGGGGTCCAGTGTTTTTTGTTGATGGTTCAGATGACCAAATGGATTCGGCCGATAATCCAGTTGCTAGAGTGGCTCAGGTATTACGTGAAAAGGGTCTTGATAAGGGAAGGATTGGGGTTGAATGGCGACATATAGAGATGCAGTTTGTGGAAAGTCTGCGTGAATTCTTGCCTATGGCTACTCTGGTAGACGCTGAACCGATACTCTGGGAACTTAGAATCATCAAATCAGAGGAAGAAATTAATCGGATCCGAAAGGCATCGAAGATAACCAGTGAAGTTGTAAATTCCATTTACGAAGAGTTCGCTTACGAAGGTATGACTGAATGGGATTTAGAGCGATATCTTGGTATCGCATTTGCACAAAGAGCTTCTCGGCACCTGTGGACCGACGTTGGTTTTGGCCCAAAAGGCGCGAGGTTCGCTGGCCCCACTGATGAGAGATTGAAGCGTGGAGACATTCTCAGAATAGATGCCAGTGGCTGGTGGGATGGATACGTATCCGATCAGTCTCGTTCGCTTGCTTGGGACGGTGAACTTACCGATAAGGCGAAGTGGGCACATGCGGCAATATTGCGCATGAATAAAGAACTTAGAGAAGCCGTTCGGCCAGGGGTTTTACCTTCTGACCTTTATAAGCTGACAATGCAGATTTTTGACGATGAAGGCTATGAGTCACTAACTCCTCAGGCTGGCCACTCATTAGGAAGAATAGCGCATGAACCTCCATTCCTTGTTGAAGGATATGACAGACCACTCGAACCAGGGATGATTGTCGTTGTTGAGCCGACAATGCGCGTTCAAGGTGTGGGAAGCATAAATATCGAAGATACTACTGTTGTAACTGAAGATGGCTGTGAAGTTTTGACTGAAACTCCACGAGAGTGGGACGCATTCCTATAACCAGCCCCGATTGAGCGTTTGGTTTAATAAAATGTCAGTTTAAGTTTTCCGAAACATTTGTATATTTGAGATTTTCGATGTTACTTACGATAAACCGGCTACTTAGTCTTCAGATGGGATGATCGGGATGATGACCCTCGATGCAAACTTTGAACTTGTATGAACGGTGTTGATGGCCTTGACCATTTTCGTATGTCGTCCTACCTCATCGCCTGTATTTGGATTTACGTCGAAGCGTGGGAAGTTTGAACTGGATACATCGATGCGAATGCGATGTCCTATTTTGAATACATTTGCGGTTGGCCACAATGCGATTGAAATTTCAACAGGTTGCCCTGGGGTTAAAAATTCTGGATCAGTCCAGGAGTCGCGGTAGCGTGCCCGTCTAATCGTGTCTACCAGATTGAGATGGTAGCCTTCTGGGTAGTCTTCACTTGATGGATACACGTCGATCAGCTTTACCGTGAAATCCGTATCGACCGCCGTGGATGAAATCCACAGCTTGGTTATCACTTCTCCCGTAACTTCGACGTTGTCCTCGAGTGGATCCGTTTCGAACGCCAATACATCAGGTCGTTCTTTCAATAATTTATACGGTTTTTTAGCGTTGCTCCATTGGGGTCCTTCTTTTTGATGCCATCCGCCAGCAGCTACCACCTCTCTTAAATTGTTTCTTGCGTGGGTCCATTGATCCATAAAAGCAGGCACGTTATTCGTATCAAAGCCTCCTTCTTCTGGAGGGATAATTTCAAACATTCCGACTAGCTGGCCTCCGATAGTAGGTACGGGATCATCAGGATCGAAGGTGTATGTGAGTGAACTGTCGGGTTCCATTGATTCGAAGGAATCAAGGGAACCATCTTCGTGCATGAACAGTGTCTGATACTGGGTTCGCTGAATTGGCCATTCGGCCTCGTCTCGCCAGAAACCACCATGATTTAGATTTCCAAGCTTTGTCTTTGTGCCGTCACCGGTACCCATCACGTAAAGACGAACCGGTGATTCATTCTCACGTTTGGGTAACCCCTTTAAATGCTGGTCAAAAAAAGCTAGCCTTTCGGGGTTGTATATCTCGTTACCCCAAACGCTTTCTTTGCCGGTATCTACATCACCGTGAGCAGAACCGGTCGCTCGCATACCACCGTGGCACCAGGCGCCGAGAATCAAACTAGTGGGGGATTCATTACGCTGGTTCATTTCGATGTAGTAATTGGCACTGGCTCCGACGAAATTATCGTAAAAACCGCATGCAATGACCATTGGCACATCAGCGTGTTGGTTGAAATAAGGTTCTTGGTTACAGCATTCTTGATTCCACCATTCATCGTAATCACCGCGATAGTAGTAATCCAAAGCGGTTTTTTCCAAACTTGGTGCTACCTTTAGCGCAGTTTCACCAGGTTTAATCGGAAATTTGTTCAGCCAATCCCCCATATTTTGCATAGCGTCGAGGATAAGCCTGGCTTTATTGGCATCATTCCCAATTTCGTGACAATCGAGAGCGTGTAGGTGTATGGCTCCAAACATCTGGAAAGACATTGCCCCGCCTTCCCGTGCTTCATGTCTGTAGATATTGGTGGGACCAGCTTCTACCCACATCGCACTTAGATGTGGGGGTTTACGAAGTGCGAGTTGGGTTTGAGTTATTGCACGATGAGAAGACCCTAATGTGCCTATTTTGCCCGTACACCAATCTTGAGTGGCCAGCCACTCAACGGTGTCGAATCCATCATCACCTTCCCATGGGTTTACTGTGTGGAAGTAGGAGCCGTCACCTTCACTACGAAATCGTGATCGTAGATCTTGTATTACAAACGCATAGCCTCGTCTTACGTAGTAAGGGAAAACGTCATCCCATTCGGGAGCCGTTTTATCGTAGGAAGTACGGACGAGAAGAGCGGGTACTTTTTCTTTGCCATCCACAACTGTCCCGTCTCCGTGGCAGGGCACGTAAATATCAGTCGCTAGTCGAACGCCGTCCCGCATCGGAATCATCACATCGCGTAATAGGTGGACTCCATATGTAGGTTGGGAGGACTGTTGTGAAGTTGGCATGTTTTATCTCTTTGGTATCACGGGTAGGTTGATATATGAAGGGTATTGAATGCCGTGATACACGGTCTGGTTTGCAAGAGTGATATCGATGTCACTGGCTATGGGATTCCCACTGTTAAGGTTTCTGTTATAACGCGGGAAGTTTGAGCTTGAAATTTCGATTCGTATACGATGCCCTTTGATAAAACTGTTGGATGTATTCCACATATCAATTTCGAATTTGTAGATTTCGCCTGGAACCATCATTTGAGGGTTTTCCGTGCCGTTGCGGAATCTTGCTCTTACGATTCCCTCGCACAATGCAATCGCTTTTCCATCCGGCTCGAGGTCAGTTAATGTAGCTGTGAAATCCGTATCTTTCGCATCTGATGATGCCCAGATCGTAGCTGAAATTGGACCTGTAATTTCCATGTCCTCGGTTAGAACATCGGTTGTAAATGTCAAGACATCGGGGCGGCGCTGGATATGAGAACGATCATGTGGACCACAAAAATCATATGTTTGGTATTGTGATCCAAGTGATGGCACTGGATCGCCCGGATCGTAAATAAAACTATCGCTGGTTTGATCGCTAGTTTTGATTTCTGGGTGCAGGCCACCACCATCATCAACGGCGTTACCTGCACTCGTGAGATAGAATTTGGTCCATTCGGTGCGCTCT
>Ga0209228_1000340_pt1 | contig 24542 bp, 22 predicted proteins | sample METZYME_3_150m_FD_187547 | JGI IMG/M metagenome (GOLD analysis project Ga0209228, IMG submission 187547) | Marine microbial communities from oxygen minimum zone in mesopelagic equatorial Pacific - METZYME_3_150m (SPAdes) (version 2) | ecosystem: Environmental > Aquatic > Marine > Oceanic...
TAACTGGGTGTGATTTTGTGTGAAATCTAGCTGACCATTATTAATTTCGAAAAGAAGTAAAGAGCCTATAAAAAGGATACAAGAGGTCATTAGAAAGACCCGTTGTTTTGGTATTTTGTCACTTAATGCTCCGAAAGCAAATTTTCCAAAAAAACTAAACCAAAACAATGTTGAAAATAAGATCACAGCTTGCTGAGCAGTGTAACCAGCTTCTTGCTCAAAGAAAATTGTGATTTGACTATTTAAGCCTTGAATTGAAAACCATAAACAAGCTGATCCAATCCCAAGACACCATAATGCCCGAGATTTAAGAGCATCAATGAAGTTGACCCCTGATGAGGCTTCATTTAACTGTTTAGGCGCATGGTCAAGCCCATCTGGATGTAGCCCCATTGATTGAGGATTTGGTCGAATAAATGTGTAGGCGGGGATCACAGCAAAAACCCAAAAAAGAATTGCCAATATCCCATACCCCCAACGCCAACCCCAACCTGGTGCGTTGACAATGGGTGAGATGAATAGAGGAAGAGTGGCTCCGCCTAGGCTCGAACCTGCAACTAACATACCAACAACTTTGCCACGATGCTCATTAAACCAATTAGATACTATGATCACATTCGGCCCTAACCCGGAACACACTAGGCCTATGGCCATTAAGAAATGTAATCTATAGAGTGTGTCAATGGATGTTGCAAATGGATAGAAACCGTAGATTAATCCCATGATAATAACACCCACTTTTAACACTGTAACGGCACCATATTTATCAATTAATATTCCAGAGATTGGAGAGAGGATAGATGCAAATAAAAGAGTTCTAGCAACCGTTAGACTAATTTCTGCCTCATTGACAGCAAATTCCTCCATTAACCTTGGGAAAAGAGTTTGAGGGACAAACAACGTCATAGAATTGACAAAGAAATAAATCAAGCAACACCCTAAGGCGACATACCATCCATGAAAAAGATTTTTTAATTTCAATGTCATAGCTAATAATTCACTCTTAAAAATCCATTGATAAACTAGACTGTTATAATAACGCCATGAGCAAACAATCCATAGCAATAATCAATGCTAATGTAGTCAATGAAGGATCTATTAATCAACGAGATATTTTGATTGATAGCGGTCGAATTAAGCGAATTGATAACCAAATAAGAATTGATTCAAACACTGAAGTTATTGACGCCAAAGGACAATACTTAATGCCAGGTTTAATTGATGACCAAGTGCATTTTCGTGAACCAGGCTTAACTCATAAAGGCGGTATTCGTTCAGAATCAGCAGCAGCCGTGGCTGGTGGAGTAACCTCTTTCATGGACATGCCTAATGTCAACCCACCAACAGTTACTAGAGATCTTCTGTCACAAAAATATCTATTAGCAGAAGGTAAGGCTCATGCAAACTATGCGTTTTACTTAGGAGCTACTAACAATAATATAGAGGAAATAAAGAATTTAAAAAAAGGCGAAGCTTGTGGAGTAAAGGTCTTTATGGGAGCTTCAACCGGCAATATGTTAGTGGATAATGACAACGCTCTTGAAAGAATTTTTTCTGATTCACCAGTGCTGATTGCTACCCACTGTGAAGACACTCCTTTGATTAATAAAAATTTGGAGTTTATGCGTGAACAATATGGAAATTTGCCTATTCCCGTATCAGAACATCCCAATATCAGATCAGTTGAAGCCTGTTATAAATCCTCATCAAAAGCTGTTGCACTTGCAAAAAAATTTGGTTCTAAACTTCATGTTCTACACTTGACAAGTGCTAAAGAACTTTCTTTATTTGAGAACAAAGATCATAGAGAGAAAAATATCACTGCTGAGGTTTGTGTGCATCATCTGTATTTCAACGACTCTGATTATGATGAATTTCAACAATTCATTGTATGTAACCCAGCTATCAAAACTCAAAGTGATCAAACTGCTTTGATGGAATCCCTCAACAACAATGGTCTTGATGTTATTGCAACTGATCATGCCCCTCATACTTTTGAAGAGAAGAAAAAAGCTTATCCAGATTGCCCATCTGGATTACCTTTAGTCCAGCATTCGTTGCTCTTGCTGCTTGAGTTTTTTCATCAAGGACACTTAACTCTAGAAACCATTGCAGCTAAAACCAGTCACAATGTTGCAGAGATTTATGGCATCAAAGATCGCGGGTTTGTCAGAGAAGATTATTGGGCGGATCTTGTTTTGGTTAATCTAGATAGTAAAACCCTTGTTAGCTCGGAAAGTATTCTCTACGAATGCTCTTGGAGTCCATTTGTGGACAAGACTTTTAACTCTATGATAAATAAGACATTTGTTAATGGACAATTAGTTTATGACGCGGGGAATATCCTTACAGAACCCTCAGGAATACGCCTTGATTTTGAATAAAGATTATTTCTCAGAATAGGATATAAAATATCGTTTTTTTTCCAATCAGGATATGGTAATTTTCACTTCTAACCTTTTAGGTTGTGAGATAAATAGAAACTGAAAACTTTTGTAGTTAAATTTTCGAAAATATATAACGTTATATAATAAACGTCAGGCACCACTTTCATCATGCAACCCACCAACACTAAAGATCCCCAATATTTTCATAAAGTAGTAGATTGTCAATGGGGTTGTCCAGCTCATACTGATGTGCCTGGTTATATTAGACACATTGCACAAGGTGAATATACACAGGCTTATCTATTAAATAGAGAATCAAATGTTTTCCCGGGTATCCTTGGTCGCGTTTGTGACCGTCCGTGTGAACCAGTTTGCAGAAGGGTAAGAGTTGAAGAGGAGCCAGTTGCTATCTGTAGACTTAAAAGAGTAGCCGGTGATCTAAAAGCAGATTTTAAAGAACATCTACTGCCCATACCCACACAAAAAAATGGCAAGAAGATTGCCTGCATAGGGGCAGGTTGTGCTTCTCTGACTGTGGCTAATGATCTTTTACCGTTGGGTTACGACATTGATATTTTCGAATCTTTACCTGAAATGGGTGGATTGATCAGAAGCAATATTCCTAAATTTAGGTTGCCTCCTGAAGTCATAGATGAAGAATTTGATGTAATAGTTGAGCGGGGAGCAAATCTATATTTGAATCATCCTATTGAGAGCATGAAAAATTTATTGGAACAAGATTATGACGCTGTTTTTGTAGGCACTGGTGCTCCTAAGGGCAGAGAGCTTGATCTGCCAGGGCGATATGATACAGATCAAGTATTTGTGGGTATCGCTTGGCTAGAATCGGTGGCATTTGAACACATTGATTCTGTGGGGGAGCGCGTCTTAATTATTGGCGGTGGAAATACAGCAATGGATTGTTGTCGATCATCACTTCGACTTGGTGGAAAAAACGTTAAAGTTTTGTATCGAGGCACTCGAGATCGAATGAAATCGTCAGATTGGGAGCTAGAACCTGCATTAGAAGAAGAGGTTGAATTAGTTTTGAATCATTCGCCTGAAGAATACATAGTAGAAAATGGCAAATTGGTTGGAATGAAATTTAGTGTTCTTGAATGGGACACAGATGAGAATGGTAGATTGAAGTCAACCAAAGTAGATGAAGTGATTATAGAGTGTGACACAGTCATCTTAGCAATAGGCCAAGAAAATTCTTTTCCATGGGTTGAACGCGATTTAGGCCTAGACTTTGATGAGTGGGAAGTGCCTGTTGTTGATACTAATACCTATGAATCAACTATCCCTGGAGTATTTTTTGGTGGGGATTCAGCCTTTGGTCCAAAAAATATTATAGAGGCAGTTGAACATGGGCATCAAGCTGCTATTTCAATACATAAGTATTGTCATAATGAATCTCTCACAGAAAGGCTCCCCTACGGAATGAATTTAGTGACTGCAAAAATGGGAATACACGAGTGGACTTACAGCAATGATTACGGTTATGAGAATCGAGTCGAGGTACCAACTGTTCCTATGGAAAAAAGATTCAAAGATATCAGCATAGAAGTTGAATTAGGTTTTGAGCCAGGGCAATTTAAAAAAGAAGTAGAGCGTTGTCTAAATTGTGATATTCAGACCGACTTTGCTGCTGAACTCTGTATTGAATGTGATGCATGTATTGATGTATGCCCAGTTAATTGTCTGATGATTTCAGAGAATGCAGATGAAGCAGTACTTAGAGAAAATATAAAAACCCCTGCAAATAATATAGAGCAGGCACTTTTTGTTTCAGAAGCATTACCTCAAACAGCAAGAGTTATGGTCAAAGATGAAGACGTTTGTATACATTGTGGGCTTTGTGCAGAACGCTGTCCAACAGCAGCATTTGATATGAAAAAGTTTACACTTGAGATCCCTTATGCAGTTGATGAAGGTCAATTATCCCAAAGGATTGAATCGAAAAAAGCAATCTAATGAGTAAAGCTAACCATAATAATTTCACCGTGAAGTTTGCTAATGTAAACGGCACGGGTTCTTCCAGTGCAAATGGCATGTTTATGAAAAGTATTTTTAGAATGGGCATACCCGTTGTTGGAAAAAATTATTTCCCATCTAATATTCAAGGTTTACCGACCTGGTATGAAGTTAGAGTTAGCGACAAAGGTTATCTAGCACCTTCGGGCAGTGTCGACATTATGGTTGCAATGAATGCACAGACTTATGCTGAAGATTTAGCGGCAGTGTCAACTGGCGGTTATCTTATCTATGATTCTTCCTGGCCAAGAGAAGAGTTAATGATTAGAGATGATGTCACCGTTCTTGGTGTGCCGCTTGCAACGATGTGTAATCAGGAATTTGATACAGCTCGTTCTAGGACTTTGATGAAGAACACTACTTATGTCGGGGTACTCGCTGCACTTTTAGAGATGGATGTTAGTGTAATCGAGCAATTACTATTAGACACCTTTGGCTCAAAAACCCATCTTATTGACGCTAATAAGTCTGCACTTGATATGGGTTTTAATTACGCAAAAGATAATTTCAAATGCCCACTACCTTTTAAAGCTAAAGCATCAAAAAAGACAGATGGTTACATTATGGTTGATGGTAACGCCACAGCCGCACTAGGCTGTGTCTATGCTGGAGCAACTGTGGGCTCTTGGTACCCAATTACTCCTTCAACCTCATTAATGGATGCTTTCACTAAATATTGTTCTTTTTTTAGGCAAGACAAGGACACCAAGAAGAATAATTACTCCATTATACAAGCTGAAGACGAACTAGCAGCAATCGGTATGGCATTAGGCGCAGGTTGGAATGGTGCTAGATCATTCACGCCAACCAGTGGTCCAGGTATTTCCTTGATGAGTGAATTTATAGGGTTTGGTTACTACACTGAAATACCCACCGTCATTTTTGATGTTCAACGAACAGGCCCTTCTACGGGTATGCCTACTAGAACCCAGCAATGTGATATCAGTATATGTGCTTATGCTTCGCATGGAGATACAAAACACATATGCTTATACCCTGCTAATCCAGAAGAAGCATTTTATCTCTCAGTAGAAGCATTTGACCTTGCAGAACAATTGCAAACACCTGTTTTTGTATTAAGTGATCTTGATATTGGCATGAACGACTGGATGATTAAAGACTTAGAATGGGATGATACGTTTAAACCAAATCGAGGTAAGGTGTTGTCTTCTGAAGAGATAGAAAATCTGGATACATTTCATCGTTACCTTGATGTCGATGGTGATGGAGTGCCATATCGAACTATACCTGGAACACACCCTAAAGGATCTTATTTTACTAGGGGTTCTGGACATAATAGGTTTGGTGGATACACAGAGAATGCATCTGAATATCAAGATGTAGTTGACCGCTTGTTGGTTAAATGGGAAACAGCCAAGACTATGGTGCCCAAACCTTTTGTTTCATTCTCAAAAAAGAATGATTTTGGAATTATCAGTATTGGTAGTTGCGATGATGCTATTCGTGAAGCAAGAGATATTTTGAAAACACAAGGCCAGAATTTAAATTACTTAAGAGTCAAGGCCTTTCCATTTACAAAAGAAGTTCAAAAGTTCCTCGATGCTCATAAAATGATTTTTGTTGTTGAACAGAATCGTGATGGCCAGCTATCAAAATTATTGATTTCAGAGACTGAAGTTGATCCAAAGAAAATAAAATCTATACGACTCTATAACGGAATACCAATATTTCCCAAAGATGTTGTGGAAAAGATTCAACTGGAAATTAATTCAGGAAAAGCAGCATGAGCTATATAAAGAAACCAAAAATTATAAGAGACAATGATCCTAGGAATAAACTGGGCATGACTTTTGATGATTATGAGGGAGTAATGTCCACTCTTTGTGCTGGCTGTGGACACGACTCGATTACTGGAGCAATTATTCAAACGGTTTTTGATTTAAATATAGAGCCTCATAGAATGATCAAACTAAGTGGTATTGGCTGCTCATCAAAAACCCCTGCCTATTTTGCAAGCCAGTCACATGGATTTAATGCTGTGCATGGTCGTATGCCTTCTGTGGCGACTGGAGCAAATGCTGCTAATAGTGAATTATTATGCTTAGGTGTTTCTGGCGATGGCGATACATTATCTATTGGAATGGGACAATTCTCCCATGCCATCAGAAGAAATCTTAATATGCTCTATATCATTGAAAACAATGGTGTTTATGGTTTAACTAAAGGGCAATTCTCTGCCTCAGCGGATGTGGGGTCAACAGCAAAAAAAGGTGCATCTAATTTACAAACACCGATTGATCCGTGCACAGTTGCTATTTCACTTGGCGCCACTTTTGTTGCTAGAAGTTTTTCAGGCGATAAGGATCAATTAGTTCCATTACTTAAAGCTGGGCTTATGCATCGAGGATTTGCCATCATTGATGTTATCTCACCGTGTGTAACTTTCAATGATCATGAGGGCTCTACAAAGAGTTATATGAGCACAAGAGAAACAAAACGAGAAGCTGTTTATACTGATTACATCCCGCCCTTCACTGAAATAGAGATACAGTATGATGAAGGAACAAGTGTTGAGGTTGATCTCCATGAAGGCGGTAAAGTTGTTCTGCATAAAACTGATGATAGTTATAGTCCTGTGGATAGAGGCCATGCGTTCAGGAGTATTAAAGACGCTTCAGAGAGGGGAGAATTATTAACGGGACTCCTATACATTGATGAATCTCAACCAGATTTTACAGAAACAGAGAACACCATTACCAAGCCACTTAATCAAGTTACTTTTGACGATTTATGCCCAGGCTCAAAAGCTTTGAAGAAGTTACTTGACGACTACAAGTAAATTTCTTTGATGCTTAATCTTTGCGTCAATAAAAAAACATTTTTTCTTATGCCATTAATTTTTGTCTTGTTGACAAGTGTTTCTGCTTACGCAAAAAATACAATGCCCAAAGAGATTGAATCGTTAGCATCTAAATATAATATTCCTTTGGATAATCTAAGCATTATCGTCCAGCCCGTTGGTTCAGAAATTAGGTTAATTAATCTCAACCCTAACGTTTATAGAAACCCTGCCTCAATTACAAAACTATTTACAGCCTATGTGGGTATAGACTATCTAGGACCTGATTTTAATTGGACCACTGAAGTCTTCAGTTCAGACGCTATTAATGATGGCAATGTAGATACGCTAATTTTTAAAGGTGGTGGCGATCCTTATATAAGCATAGAGCGTCTAAAACAGATGGTCAGAGAATTGAGAAGTTTAGGAATTCATACCATTAATAATGGTTTGATTATTGAACAGGAATTTTTCCAACAACCTCAAATTTCCACTGCAGTCTTTGATGATGATCCTCTGCGTCCATATAATGTCATGCACACTTCTTTTTTGGTTAATTCCAATAAGATTGACTTTACTGTTACGAAAAAATCTACAAACACTATCCAAATAGAACCTGTTTTTTTACCAGCAGGCGTCTCTTTCCTTAATCAATTAGAAATGGTAGCGGGGTCCTGTGGTAATTTTAGAGATGATGTTAATTTTACCGAGATCATTCAAGAAAAATACCCGCCCCATACTGTTATCGTATTGACTGGCATGTACCCTGAGAATTGTGATGTATTTGAGCATGATATCTCATTGACAGATGCTAACCATTATTTTTTTGGTGCTTTTAAACGGTTGTGGTTAGAATCGGGAGGTAGCTTTAAGGGCTATATAAGGGAAGGAAATGCCACATTGTTTGATCAACCATTAGTTTCTTTTGACTCGGCAATGCTTGCAGAAATTGCACCTGAAAGTATTAAGGAAAGTGATAATTTAATCTCCAGACATATCTTCTTAAGTTTGAACCAATCTTTATTAGGAAAGAAAAACTATAAAGCCTCAAGAAAGATTATGAAGAAGGTGTTAAGTAAGAATGGTGTCAACATGACAAACAGTGCTTTTGTTGAAAACGGTTCTGGGCTTTCTAGGAAAACAAAAATGAGGCCAGCGACCATTCTGGATTTACTTCAAGCAATGAAGCAACATTCATCATCTGACATCTTGCTGAATGCATTGCCTGTCTCTGGTGTTGATGGAACTCTTGAGGATAAATATCAAAGTGATTTATTAAAGCAGAGACTCAAACTCAAAACAGGAACTTTGGATGGGGTTAGTGGCCTAGCAGGATTTATCACCGGTTTGTCTGGGAAGGAATATATATTTGTTTTTATTCACAATGATATTCCTGATTATTCATATCATGTTTCACCGTTTCGAGAGGCTTTACTAAACTGGGTAGTTGACGATATCAACTAGGAGATTTTCCAGTCGATATTCTAAGACGCCAAAGAACAAGTAACGTCATCAAAACGGAGTGAATAACAGCTTCATAGCTAATAACCTTTTCTTGCCAGTAGAAGTGCCAAACACCTAATACGGCAGCAGAATAGACTAAACCACTGATGGTTGATCGGTTTTTATTAAACCACTCTTGGAATGAATTAAATGAAGCTAATCCGACTGCACACAGACATAAAAAACCTGCCCAACCAACAATCAGATATGGGGTTTCGATAATATCGATCACAATCACACCAAGATCACCTGCTTGATCTATAATGGCATAGCAAAGAAAGTGATTTAAAACATAGAAAAAAGCAACCAGGCCAATTGGTTTTGATAATTTTCTAAGCACTTCTTGTTTCGAATAGTGATGCAAGGGTGTTAGTGTCAAGGTAAGGATCAGAAATCTGATGCCCCATATTCCTGTGTCATGGATGATTGCCTCTACAGGATTCGCACCCAGTCCTCCAAACAACCCAAAAGCTTTAAGATTAAGCAGAACAAAGGGTAAAAAACTCACTAGTAGAATAATTCTCACTATGGTTTTCATGGTTCTTTAACTTGTAATATGTCTTAGAAATTACGCCTAAGATTTATACCATTATAAAGATTCGCGACATCTTCCGCATAACCATTAAACATAAGAGTGGGTTGCTTAGTTCCAAAGAACCCAGCACCTATTCTCCTTTCTCTAGCTTGACTCCATCTTGGATGATCGACCTCTGGATTGACATTAGCTAAGAATCCGTATTCATTTGGAGCTGAAATATTCCAACTGGTTAACGGTTGTTTTGATTGAAAATGTATTTTATTAATAGATTTAATACTTTTGAATCCGTATTTCCACGGAACCACTAAACGCATGGGTGCACCATTTTGATTCAATAATTCCTTACCGTATAAACCAACAGCAATAATAGTCAAAGGGTGCATGGCTTCTTCTATTGTTAATCCTTCAATATAAGGCCAGTCTAGAATTCGTCTTCTTTGGCCTGGCATTTGTTTAGGCCTATACACAGTTTCAAAAGCAACGTACTTAGCATTGAGTGTGGGTTGCAATTTTTTAATAATACTTGCTAGCGGGATACCTACCCAAGGGATCACCATTGACCAAGCTTCAACACATCTCAATCTGTATATTCTTTCTTCTAGAGCATTGACGTCTATTAGATCATCAATATCAAAGACCCCTGTATTATTGGCTTCACCTGTAACCTTGACTGACCATGGTTTCGGTTCGAATTGACTGCCATAAGTATAGGGATCACTTTTTTGCATGCCAAACTCATAAAAATTGTTATATGTGGTGATATCTTCATAACTATTAAGAGATTCTGTGGTGGAATATTTTTTATTAGAAGAAACAGTCAATTGGCTTTCATTCGCATTAATACTGTGATTTACAAATAAATTCACTGCGAGCCCTGTTGATAACGTGCCAATTGTTTGTAGAACCGAGCGACGATTTAGATAAACAGATTCAGGGGTAATTTCTGATGATTTTATGAGGTGATTAGATTTTCTTATTGATGACATAAGGAGCCTTTATAAACTTTACAAGGCATATGTTAACGGATTCCTTGATAGACGCCAACTCGGTCAAATGAGACAATGATTTTTCTCCATTGAGCTTAACTATGAAATATAAATTATTCTTACCACTTATTGTTATCTTCTCTGTCATGGCTTGTGATACAAGCCAGCAAGATAACACTTTGTCAATGACAGTTGGTGGGACAGGGATACCTAATACTGTTGGGGAGCAGCATTTCTTAGATTTTCAGCAGGCTGTAACACAAGGCTTACCTGAGATGGCAACCAAAATGCTAATTTATGGTCAACTAGGCTCTGAAGAGAATCTGGTTTCAGGACTTAGAAGAAACCGAGTTCAATTTGCTAATCTCTCAGCAATTATTATTTCAACATTGGTCTCAGAAGCTGCATTATTATACGCACCTTATTTGTTCGATAGTGCTGAAGAGGCAGACTTTGTTTATGATAATTATTTGACCCTTATTTTTACTGATTTATTAGCAGAGAAAGGTTTACAGTTTATTGCTTGGAGTGAAATCGGGTTCCATAATGTTTATGCAAAACAACCAATCTTGAGCCCTGAAGATGCTAAAGGAAAACGCTATCGGGTCTCTGCGAGTTTAAGTTCCCGTTATTTTGCTGAAGCTATAGGGGCGGACCAAATACCAATGGGTTATGGTGAGATCGTACAATCACTACAAACTGATTTAATTGAGGCAGGCGATAATTCAGTGGCTCTTTATGTAAAAACTGGAAAAGATCAAGAGGCACCACATTACACTTTGACTGAGCATTCACTTGGGATGTCTATTATGGTTGCGAGAAAGGCATGGTGGGATGAGCTTAGTGACGAACAACAACTGATAATTCAAAAAGCTTGGCCACAAGCGAATGAATCAAGACGATCATTGAGGGCTGAAGCCGCTGAGGATTTAATTAAAGCTGCAGAAATGGGTATTACAGTCTATGAACTGAATGATGAACAACGCCAGCAGTGGAAGAATGCAACCCAGGGCCAAGTTGAACGATTAGCTAAGCAAGTTGGTGGGCGATCACTTGAGTTACTCGAATTAATTAAGGCAGGTAAAAAAGAATTTCAATCCAGAAAGCTCACCAAATGAGCAAACAGAATAACCTCAAATCACTCGCTAAAGTAATGACAGCAATAGCACTGGTTGGTGTAATGGTTGGTATTAATCTCCCTTTAAGCTCTTTAACCCTTAAAACATGGGGTGTCACATCAGTGGTGATCGGTTTTTCTGCGTCCATGGTTGGATTAGCTACAGTAATAATAACCCCCTTCTTCTCTAAATTAATTAATCGTTTCGGGCAAATGCAAATCATGAGATTCTGCTTAATTGTTTTGCCAATTTCGATTCTATTTTTACCAGCATTTAAAAACATTTATCTTTGGTTTTTTTTACGATTCATTATCGGTATTGCTGCTACAGGCATTTGGTTATTAAGTGAAGTTTGGATTAATGCCTTTGCTGAAGATAAACATCGTGGAAAAGTTATTGCAGTGTATTCATCAATTATATCTTTGGGGTTTATTATTGGCGTACTCATCATGTCTTTTATATCAGTTGAATCCGGAGGAGGCTTTTATGTTTCAGCTCTGATATCAATTGCAGCCGCAATTCCATTGTGGAATATGACAGATCTACCAGACTATGATGTTGTTGAAGATATTTCTTTTTACCGCTATCTGGTGACTGCACCTGGTCTTATGGGTTCCAGCTGGATGATGGGATTTCTTTATGCAGGCACAGCTGCTTTATTACCTATTTTTGCACTGCCGTATGTTCAGGAAGATTATTCTCAATCATCAAGAACTGTTGCATGGCTAGCCAGTGGTGAATTGATATTGCCTTTAATAGTCGGCTGGATGGCAGATCGTTATGATAAAGCAAGATTAATGATTTATATTTCAAGCATTAGCGTACTCTCATTGGCCGTACTACCAATGATTTTCGATGTTCCTTTTTTACGCTTTCTTTTGCTTTTTATTCTTGGTGGAACAATTATGAGCTTCTATTCTTTGGGTCTCACATTACTTGGTCAAGAGTTTAAAGGTAAAGTATTGGCCTCTGCCAATGCTTGTTTTATTTTTTTCCTATCTCTAGGTGAGATACTTGGTCCTCCAGTTATAGGTAAAGCCATGGATCTTTTTGGCAATGCTGCCTTTGGTTGGTCAATGGCATTGGTAGGTTTTATTTATCTTATTATTTTTATAAGCAGTAATACCTCTATCAAAATCAACCAATAATCTAGGAAGTTAAGCTATCGGATTGTCTAAAGGCTTATCTTCTTGGCTTTCTTCAGATTCAGGCTGATTTGATTTTTTAGGCTTAGACTCAATAGAGTATAGAAACTCATGACGAAAATTAATGTCAGATGATACTTGTGGTTCAGCTTCTATGTAGACTGGTCGATAGACTGTTTTTTTAATAGCAGATACTGCAACTCTGTCTATTAGTCCTTCTGGGTCTGATTCTATAACTTCTATATTAGCTGTTTTACCATTAACACCAATTGCATAACGAAGTGAAATATAACCTGTTTGATCAGCTTCATTCTGTTCTCCTACTTCTGGGAGAGGGTAAGTACCGGGAAGCATGATATTGCGAATCTTAACCGGTGTTGCAAATCGTTCTTTTATTAATTGACTCATATCAGGATCTTCATCAATCAGATCCCAGCATTCTTGATAGGCCTTCATACCTGATTGCACTCGTCCATAACTAGTGTAAGTGTCACCAAGGTCGAGTAATACTTCAAATTTTAAAAATAAGTCAGTATTTTCCATGGCATTAATTTTTTCCAACGCTTGTTTAAGTGGACTTAAACTTTGGTAAATATCAACACCTTCTCTTCGATGAGAGAACGAAATATTCTTATAGGTTTCAATCAATGGTTTGATCGGGTCTGTTGTGCGATTGATCTGTCTTTCAAGTATTTCATCGTGCACTTCACGCTCAAGGAAAATTTGACCAGTTCGCTTATACCATCGGCTTAACTTTATTAGTGATTCATCCACCATGGAGTTGTTTATACCAAAATGTTTTTTGTTCACAAAAACCTGAAAGGTCTGATGATGATTGGCTTGTTTGAAGTCTTTTACACCAATAAAGCTTTCCGTTAAGGTGTCATGGATTTTGAGTTGGTCAAGATTATGAAATCCCTGGTTGACATGATTGATTCTTAAAGCTCTCTCAAGAATAGCTATGGCTGCTTCATATTGACCGTTACGGTTTAAAGTTAAAGCAAACCCGTAGAGCGGAGAAATTAACTCAGGAGATATAATATTTTGATTGGATTCAATGATGTCAATGCATTGAAGAAAGGAGCTTTGTGCGTTTTCAAAATCCTCTACCATGTAGTATGCACTGGCAAGATTATTAAGCGGGGTGATAAGTCTGAAGTTGTTTTCACCATAAATCTCCTGTGTCAATGCGACAATTTTTTTTGCAGGCAAGATACTTTGTTGAAAACGTTCTTGGTCGTAAAGGGCTAGAAATTCTTGCTGGAAATCTCTTCTGAGATCTAATTTTTTAGTTTCATCAAGATTTTCTGCTTGAGTATAGCCAAGGACAGGGATAAGAATTATAATTCTTATTAATTGAGTAAAAATATAACTTAATTTATTCATCTCTTATTCTTAATGATTTTTTGAATTAATACATAATTAATCTATCATATTTATTTCTTATTATGGATCTGTGAAATAAAATTACGACATGGAAATCTCAGAAAAACATTTTGTCAATGGAAATAATATTCGTCCTCCCCATCCAGACGGATTCTTAGAATTAAGGGTCGGTATGGGATGCTTTTGGGGAGCTGAAAAAATGTTCTGGCAATTGGAGGGAGTCCATACCACCAGTGTTGGTTACAGCGGAGGGGTAAAGAATGAACCCACTTACCGAGAGGTTTGTTCAGGCACTACTGGTCATGCCGAAGTCGTTTTAGTTGTTTATCAGCCTGAACTGATTTCAACCAGCGAAATACTTAAAGTGTTTTGGGAAGGTCACGATCCGACCCAATACATGAAACAGGGCAACGACGTTGGTAGCCAATATAGATCAGCAATCTTTTATTCTGACCAGAGCCTGCTTGAATTAATTGAGAAAACAAAAGCACAATATCAGTTAAGTTTGAGTAATGCAGGTTATGGTGACATTGTTACAGAAGTACTCCAGACCCAGACCTTTCATTATGCAGAAGATTATCATCAGCAATATTTAGCTAAAAACCCTGATGGGTATTGTGGGCATGGTGGTTGCGGTGTTTCCTTTAATCTGTCTGCTGATTAGTTCAGAATTTTATAGCCACGACCTCTCAAACAGCGTTTTAGGATTTGTTCTTTTTCTCTAACAGCCCTTATACCTGATTTTGCTCCTCCAGATACAGCACCCACTTCAATAGCATCTCGTCTTGATCGAACATCGTCAGTAATTGCTTCTATGACAGCACCGACAGCTGCACCGGTTGCAGCCCCTTTAGCGATACTTTTGCCAGTTGATATATCTTCAGAGAAGACTGAGCATTCCTCGAGATCAATGTCATACTGTGACATGTTCACTCCTTTTGTATCAATAATAGGTTTTGAGCTTTCAAATATTGAACCAGAGCTATTAGCCACACACCCCGACAGGGTTATAAGAAATAGTGCTGTTATTAGATTTTTTGTCATCGAAATGCTCTTAAGTAACGTAAATTATAATATATCAATAGATTGTGAAGAAAAAATGAGTTTTAAGTTAATGTTGTAGCGGTGTAACTAATTGTATCTTAGAATAGCTTTCTTCCATGAAGCGTATACAATTGTTCAAAAATTATTTATCAAAATGACAAGAAATAAAAAAATTATAGCGGTTATTTTCATCCTCCTCGTTGCTTCGAGTTTTTTTTATTCTGGCAATGAACCGGCCATAAAAGTAATTACTACTAAACCGGAAATCAGAAATGTAGAACAAACAGTCTCCAACACTAGAGCTGGAACAATTGATGCCTGCAGAAGGTCAAAAATGTCACCGGCAATGGGAGGACAGATAGCAACTCTTGCTGTGGAAGAGGGCGACATGGTTGAGAAAGATCAAGTTCTTCTTGAACTATGGAACAAAGAAACTAAGGCTAGAGTAAAGGCGTCAGAAAGAAGTGCTGAACAGACTTGTATCATCTCAGCAAAAGCACAACGTGATGCAGCAAGAACCAATGAATTATTTGCTAAAGGCTTAGCGTCTGAGGAAGCGAAAGAAGCTGCTGTAACAAATGCTGAATCTGGAGCAGCTGCTTGTAATGCTGCAAAAGCTCAAGTTGAAGTCAGCAAGGCATCCTTAGAAAGGACTCAATTGATTGCACCTTTTGGAGGCATTGTGGCAGAGATCGAAGGCGAGCTAGGAGAATATGTTACTCCATCACCCGTGGGCGTTGCCACCAAACCTACTCTTGATTTAATTGATAACACTTGTATTTATATTAAGGCACCGATTGACGAGATAGATGCACCTGAAGTTATTGCTGGATTGAAATCAAGGATTACTATGGATGCTTTTGGGCAAAAAGAGTTTCCTGCAACAGTAAGACGAGTTGCTCCCTACGTTCTTGATTTAGAAAAACAGGCGAGAACAGTTGAAGTTGAAGCTGTTTTTGATAATCCTCAAGAGTTTCTTCTGCCCGGGTATAGCGCTGATATTACAATTATCATTGACACCTCTGAAGCGACCTTAAGTATTCCTTCACAAGCAGTAATGGCTGGTGGTTTTGTTTATCTTATTAATTCAGATAATACCCTCTCTAAAACAGAGATTGAAGTCGGTCTTTCTAATTGGCAGCACACTGAAGTTTTGGGCGGGCTTAGTTTGGAGGATCAGATCGTTTTATCAGTCGATAGACAAGGATTAAAAGATGGGGTCACCGTCACTATTGAGGAAACAGATAATACAGATGAAGCCTCGAGTGATGAGACCAATATAGCAGTTGAAATCGGCTAACACATCATTGACCAATGATTCATTTAGAAAACTTATGTCGACACTTTGAAGTGGGCAATCAAATCGTTCGTGCCTTAGACGAAGTAGACCTAGAAATTAATAAGAAAGAATATGTCTCTATAATGGGTGTTTCAGGGTCTGGGAAATCAACACTACTTAATATACTTGGGTTATTGGATACACCAACCTCAGGTAGTTACGTTCTATCCGGTGTGAGCACCTCAACAATGAATGATGATGAAATGGCTCATATTCGATCAACAAAAATTGGGTTTATTTTCCAATCTTTTCATTTAATACCAAGATTGACAGCCGCTGAGAATGTTGAAATGCCTATGGTCTTATCGGGTCTAAACTCAAAAGACAGAAAGAAGAAGGTCGACAACGCTCTGGCCAGGGTGAACCTCACTGACAGATCAGATCACAGGCCTGAACAGCTTTCAGGCGGACAAAGACAACGGGTAGCGATAGCGAGATCAATTGTTATGGAGCCCGATGTCTTATTAGCTGATGAACCAACAGGAAATCTTGATTCGACATCGAGTAAAGAAATTATTAAATTAATAGAGGAGCTTAATAAGGGTGGTTTAACCCTTATAGTGGTTACCCATGATACTGATATAGGTTCACGATCTGAACGATTGATCGAACTCCTTGATGGAAAAATCGTTAAAGATAAAAAGAATTAATTATGCGTTTTTATGATCTATTATTTTTAGCGTTTAGCACTCTCATACGATACCCATTGCGAACATTAATGTTACTCATTGCAACCTCCATTGGGGTTATGGCTGTCATTCTTTTAACAGCTGTTGGAGAAGGGGCTAGGGACTACATCACTGGAGAATTCAAGGATATGGGTACCAACCTGCTGATTGTTCTACCAGGGAAAAATGAGACCACAGGAGGAGGCTCACCTGCTGATCTAGCTGGTGTCGCGCCAAGAGATTTAACCGTTGAAGACGCGATTAGTTTAAGGCAAATTGAAGCAATCAATAGAATTGCACCAATTGTTGTGGGAGAAACACCGGCTCAATTTAATGGTTTAGAGCGGTCTGTACCCATAATAGGTACAACTCCCTCTTTTTTAGCTGTCAGAAAATGGGAAATGGAGACCGGTAATTTTTTACCTGGCGTTACTCTGGATCGATCCCCTCCGGTGTGTGTAATTGGCAAAGAAGTTGAATCTGAACTCTTTGGTAAAAACAATGCTTTAGGCCAATGGTTAAGAGTAGGTGATAGACGTTGTCGTGTCACTGGAGTTATTGCCACTGAAGGGAGAGCCATTGGAATCGATGTACAAAAAATTGTAGTGATGCCTGTGAGTTTAGCCACTGCCCTGTTCAACCGACCTTCATTATTCCGAATCATAGCTGAGGCAAGAAATACTTGGGAGATGGATCAAATCAAGAAAGACATTATTAGAATTATAAAAAAGCGTCATCAGGGCAAGGAAGACATAACGGTTATTAGGCAAGATGCTGTCATGCAGTCTTTTGATAATATCTTTAATGTCTTGACTATGGCGTTAGGTTCTATTGCCTCTATCAGTTTATTTGTGGCCGGTATTCTGATCATGAATGTTATGTTAGTTGCTGTTTCTCAACGACAATCAGAAATCGGTTTACTCAAGGCTATTGGCGCTAGAAATAAACAGATTATTTATTTATTTATTACTGAAGCTATAATTTTATCTGGATCAGGAGCAATCCTTGGATTGATCTTGGGACACACTACAACACAACTTCTAAAACTGGCTTTTCCTACCTTTAATTTTTTACCACCACCGTGGGCATCATTTGTTTCTCTAATTGTGGCCTTGGTGTCAGGGATTGTTTTCGGATTGCTTCCTGCTAGAAGAGCTTCTAAGCTGGACCCTGTGATCGCTTTATCTGGGAATAAATAATATGAAAATTAAGGACATTTTTATTTTTTCTTCCTTCTCGGTAATTTCTCAGAAAATGAGAAGTTTTCTGACTTCGCTTGGGATTGCAGTCGGTGTTGTTTGTGTGATTTTCTTAACGAGTTTAGGGCAAGGCTTGCAAGATTATATTGTGGGACAATTTACTCAGTTTGGTACTAATATTATTGGAATATCACCTGGCAAAGAACAAACAATGGGTATGCCTTTGGGAGTCTTCGGTACTGTCAGGCCGTTATCGTTTGAAGACGCGGAAGCACTTGAACGACTGCCAACTATTGAAACAGCGGTTCCAGTTTCTGGGGGTAGTGGTGAAATTGAAAGTGCTGATCGCATGAGGAGATCAATGGTTGTAGGCACCGGCTCTGATTACGATATTATTGTTGGCGCTGAGGAAAATATGATCGGCCAATACTTGCCTGATGATAACCCTAAAACACCAAGAGCTTATGCTGTTCTTGGCCCTAAAATGAAAGCAGAATTGTTTGGAGAACAAAACCCATTAGGGTTAACAGTTAGAGTGAACTCTGTACGATTCCGTGTGGTGGGGGTGTTGCCATCAAAAGGTGATTTTCTAGGTATGGATCTTGACGATGCTATTTATATTCCTATAGCTAAATTTAATTCTATGTTCAATAGGGAAGGGTTCCAAGAGATTGATCTCATTCATAAGGATAATGTAACAGCGGATGAAGCTGTGGCTTCAATAAAAAGATTAATGATTAGCCGTCATGGAGGTGAGGACATTACCATTACCACTCAAGCGGATATGTTAGAATCTTTGGGTGAAATTATGAAATGGTTGAAATTTACAGTTGCTGCTTTTGGTGGAATTTCACTTTTAGTAGGTGGAGTCGGTATATTCACAATTATGACAGTTGCTGTGAATGAAAGAACCTCAGAAATTGGAGTCTTAAGAGCCATCGGTGCTTCACGCAGGAGAATTCAAGATGTGTTTTTATTGGAATCTATTTTTCTTGCAATCTTGGGAGCCTTGTTAGGGCTCTCCATTGGATTTCTCGCTGTTAATATAGCTTTGACCATTTATCCTGATATGCCAATTGCAATTGCCTGGGACTATATTGTTTATGCAATTGTAATTTCTCTATTTATTGGATTAGTTGCCGGCTATCTGCCTGCAAGGTCAGCAGCTCAACTTGATCCGATCGAAGCTTTAAGGACTGATTAAGAAGCCAATCGTTGCATCATATTTGAATAGGTTGCGATATGTGACTCAGTCGGTAAGAATGTTTCTAAATAGCTTTGTCTATCTTGCATAGCATCCCACCAGGATCTAATTTTTCTGCATTCTTTTGGCCATTTAGCATCAAATAAATGTTCATAGGCACCGAAGCGTTCAAAAAAAGGTGCGTAATGTAAATCGACCAGTGTTAATTGTTCACCCATCCAAAAAACACCACTATGATTTTTATCAAAACATTCTTTTTCAATATAAAGTAAACGATCTCCAACTATCTTCAAGTTCTGTTGTTGAAGCTCATCATCCTGATGGTCTCTAAGCAATCTGGAACAAGCTGGAAGATAATAATTAGAGGCATAATCGATCCAAATTCTTGCTCTTGCTCTCTCATAATGATTCTCAGGCATTAAAGCGACTTCTGGGTATTCTTCCTCTAGGTACTCATTAATGATCGCTGATTCATAAATTGTTTTTCCTTTATGAAGCAAGACAGGAACTTTTCCATATGGTGAAATCTCTAAAAACCAGTCTGGTTTGTTATAGACATCAATCTCAATTAATTCAAAATCAAGTCCTTTTTCAATCAGAGCCATTCTAGTCCTCTGAGCGAAAGGGCATTTGTCGAAACTATAAATTTTTATATCACTCATAATCTATAACTCTTTCATAATTTCATACCAAAAATCAAGCGAAGCTTGATAGGCAGAGATTTCTATCCTTTCGTTTAATCCATGACCTCTATAGCCAGTAGGGTCAGACATCATGGCACTAGTGCCATAGACCGGTATTCCTATACTCCTTAGATGAAGAGCATCAGTTGCTCCTGTGGACATAGTAGGAACCAGAGGTAGATTTGGAAAAACCTTGCCAATGGCCTCACCAACTAGGTTTTGTATTTCAGGTGTAATCGGAGACACTGGGCTTTTTTGAAAGTTTGATACCGATGCAACCTCGACATTATCTCCCACCAGTTCTTGTAGAGTTGAAAAAATGTCTTCAGGATCCTCATGAGGCAATACCCTGCAATTTACCGTTGCAGTCGCAGACACTGGTAAGGCATTCTCTGCATGCCCAGCTGTCAGTTGTGTTGCCACACAAGTGGTTCTTAAAATAGCATTCACTGCAGAATTATTATTAACCATATCAAACTCTGATTCAGTTTCTCCATCAAGGATGGCTATGATTTCTTCTCTAACATTTTCTTGGTCTTGGTTCAAAGCAAATTCGAGTGTGGCTCTGGTTGTCTCATTTAAGCTAATTGGGAATTTGTATGCTTCCACTTTCTTAATTGCATCGGCTAATTCATAAATAGCATTATCTGGTCTTGGAATTGAACTATGGCCTCCGCGATTTGAGGTAGTCATGGTGACCGTCATATATACTTTTTCAGCTGATTGTAATCTGAATGCCTCAGGATTCTTCATAGTCCCGGTGATGTAGCCACCATCAGAATTAAATGCGAATGGAGCTCGTCTTACTGACTTAAAATTATCTCGAAAGTATCTAATGCTATTCATACCGGTTTCTTCATCTCCCGTTAGCAACATAATAATGTCATTCTTGGGTGTAAACCCTTCTTCTTTAAGTCGTATAAAAGTAGTTAGCAATGCAGCAGCGCCTCCTTTGTTGTCACTGGCCCCTCTGCCGTGAAGAAAGCCATCGATTTCAACTAACTGAAAAGGATTGGTATCCCATGCATCTTTTACAGCAGGTACCACATCAATATGGGCCATAACAATAACGGGTTGTTTTGAAGATTGACCTTTGTATACAGCATATAAACCTTTAGAAGTGTCTGTTGGTCCGACAACTTGTAAAGCGTCACTATCAAACCCATTATTCAGCAGAAGTGTTTTTGAAAGCTCACTCGCTTCAGTTGCAAGCCCCATGCCAGCTGTTGACTCAACAGCAACTAGGTCAGATAAAATAGATGTTCCCAGTTTTAAATAATCACTTGAACTAAAGCACGGGTTAGAGAATATAATCACCGTCAGAATTAAGAATTTACTAGATAATTTCATTACATTGCCTCCTTATTAAATTGTACTAGATATTCTAAGGCATCGACAGCCGTCTCTTGGCCTAATTCCTGAACAAGTTGATGCCCACCTGACTCATATATAATCATTTCAATAGAACTTGAATTCACCAATAGATTTTTCATTTCATAAGCTAATTCAACAGGAACCACTGAATTTTTTTTACCCCACATAATCAGTACAGGGGATTTAACTTGTTTAATAACTTGATCAATATCTCCTGACACATATTGCCTCATTCTAGCCATCTGGGCATCCCTTTGGCCTTCTCTTAACAACAGATCGTGCCATCGAGTAATTAATTCTTCACTGATATTAGAAGGATCTCCAAAACCTCCTGTTAGAAGGCCTTTAACCAATGACCTGGGTGTTATTTGTGTCATCAGATTAAATACCTTCGGTAGTTTTGCTGGCTCATTACTCCCTCTTACCCTTGGGTTAAGAGCACCTGGACTAACTAAAATAAGATTATCCACTGTTTCGGGATTGTTGTATGTAAAATGAATTCCAATCGTTCCTCCCAATGATGCTCCGACAATACTTAATTGTTTTATACCCAAGGAACTAATTAATGTTTCAATCAAGAAGAGGGTTCTGGGCATGGAATAATCATTTAAAGGATCAGCCTCTGTTAAACCATGACCCGGTATATCTAATCTAATGACTCTGTAGTTAGGGGATAGTGTTTCAACCCAAGGTCTCCAGTCAATTAAGTTCGCGTAGTTGGCATGTAGCAATAGAATGACAGGCCCTGTGCCTTCATCAGTGTAATGAATATTAACACCATCAATACTCATAAAAGATGAGCTATCTTCCAAATATTTTGCTTCAATTTCTTCAGCACTCTTATCCATAGGGTAGCGAGCACCAAAGAAAAGACTCATTAAAAATAGACCGAGAATAGAGACACCAGTGATAAGGGTTACTTTAAAAATTTTTTTTATCATAAAAATGTATTTAACTATTGTGTAATCAACTCTAATATTAGCTTTATATTATCGATATAGTTCCAATTGTGAACCCATGAACAAAGAAAATATTAAAGAAAACACGATGAAACCTTTTGAAGATGGAGACGTTTTCCTTGGTTGTACTTATTTGAATGACGAGACTGATGATCACAAAGGCGATGGAAGAATCTTGCAGTATGATAAGAATCTTGAACCAAAAGGAGTGCTATGGACTGAAAACACTGAGCATCTAGTGATTGGATTAACTTTTGATCGACAAGGCACTCTATGGGGTTTTGATATGCATAATCATTCTGTTGTGAGGGTTTCTCCAGATGGTCAACAGCTGCCATATCATCATTTTGGAGATCGTGCATTTTCAAATGCAACATTTGATAAAGACGGCAATATCTATTTAGGTGAAGCCCTCGTTGGGAATACTCCATACCCAGGGAGTTACATGAAGCGTCTACCTGGGCTTGATTTATTGGGTTATGCAAATATACATAAGTTTAATTCAGATTTAGATTTGGTTGATGTTTATGATGTAGCTTATTCTCCTGAGTTCCATCATTTTAAAGGGGTAACGCATTCATCTATGCATCCCAGTGAACGATTCATCGCCTACACCACTGAAATAGGGAAAAAAGTAATGCGTTACGATATTGTGAATCGACAACAAATGGAAGATCTAGTGGTCCTGCCAGGTGATTTAACAGATAGAGTAGTAGCCATTGCAATCAATTATTTATCTGATGGTAGATTACTGCATTCACGCGGTGACTATATTGAAATCCTAGATGAGGAGGGCAATGTGATTCAAACCATAGACTTGAATGAACATGGATGGGGTATTGCCCAAATAACCCCGTCATCTGATGGCAAACATTTTTTTACTGCAAACATCTTTTCAGGAATCATGTTAAAAGTTAGTTTAGATGGAAAAGTAGTTGGGTCAATTGACACTGGTTTTGCAGTTCCAAAAAGAAGTTTTGGTGGGGTTGCTGAATTTCATCTATCTTCCTGAAAGAGGTTTAATTTGATACCATAAGATATGAAAATTTACTTAAAATTTATCCCTATATTCCTCTTACTTATTGGTTGCGTTGCAAATCAAGAAGTACAGGAAAATATCAATAACAATAATAACCCAAGCCAAGCAAATGCAGAGGCAAAAAAAGACAATAAAATTTGTCGCCAAGTTTCAGTCTCTGGAAGCAGACTTAAAAAAAAGGTGTGCTATACGAGTGAAGAAGAAGAAGCCATGGCAGAAAAAAGCCAAAGAATTTTAAGGGAGCAGCAAAATAGGGAACGTGTAAGATCAGGAATGCCTGACCCCGGTTGATTAAAACAATTTAATTCTTGTTAATCTCTAAGCTGTAATGAAGGAATTCATCATCAACTTCATAATCTAAAGACTCATAGAGGGATTGACCAATAAAATTGTCTTTTGCAGTTGACAGTTCTAATCGCTTAAAGCCATTCTCTTGGGCGTATTGTGCAGCCTTATTCATTAGAGACCTACCTATCCCTTTAGTTCTTATATCAGGGTCAACAAATAAATCATAAAGAATAAGAATGGGTATCATACTCACTGAGCAAAACGATGGATAAAGTTGAACAAAACCGTTCAGGCTTGCATCATCATTAATTGATACAAAGATTGTTGAATCACCATTTTCTAGTCTCTGTTTAATAAATTGTTTTGCACTGTCTAGGTCATCTTTCTCCTTATAAAATATTCTATAGAGGTTAAAGAGTCTTGATACTTCCCTTAGGTGTTCGATTTCGGCTTGGACAATTTTAGACATAGAATAATTTTAGCCTCGTTCAGTTAGAAAAGACATCTCTCTGATGACACTTTCAGAAACTAATGCAGGCGATTCCTCATGAACATAATGACCAGCATCTTTAATCAATTGTAATTTACTATTTTTAAAGCCGGTTTTTAGTTGAAGGGCTTCTTCCATTGATTTGTTCCTATCCTCAATTCCAAAAACTATCAGTGTGGGAGTACTTACTTGATCCATCAACTCTGCTTCATTCGCATCATAAAACTTACCCAACATACTGCTTGTTCCTTGAAGATAATCTTCAGTCTTCGATCCCATCATGATCTCATCCATGACCTGCTCATTGACAATTGATGGATTATAATAAGAGCGTTTTAAAAATTGTTCTCTAAAT
>Ga0209228_1000341_pt1 | contig 24538 bp, 16 predicted proteins | sample METZYME_3_150m_FD_187547 | JGI IMG/M metagenome (GOLD analysis project Ga0209228, IMG submission 187547) | Marine microbial communities from oxygen minimum zone in mesopelagic equatorial Pacific - METZYME_3_150m (SPAdes) (version 2) | ecosystem: Environmental > Aquatic > Marine > Oceanic...
CTTGCACTTCACAATCCAACCAGGTTGTCCACCACCAGACGCGTTCCCTGCCCGGGGAACTGCATCACCAAACTCACCGTTAGGGTATTGTGGATACTCTGTTAGTGGGCCATGCGTTAGCCGTTGTTGATCGCGCAACTTTACACGACAAAGATTGAGCACAGAATCCTGCATCGCACAGGTCACACGTTGACCCCTCCCACTCGCCTCACGCTGAAACAGTGCAGCTAAGACACCCACTACAAGGTGAAGGCCCGTTCCAGAATCCCCTATTTGAGCGCCGGTAACGGTGGGAACACCCCCAATCTGTCCGGTCGTGGATGCCGCTCCTCCCGTGCACTGCGCTACGTTCTCATAGACCTTGCAATCGTCGTAGGGTCCAGGTCCAAACCCTTTGATTGAGGCATAAATCAAACGTGGATTGATTTCTTGGATTTTCTCCCAAGGAAATCCCATTCTATCGATAGCGCCCGGTCCAAAGTTCTCGACCATGACATCACATTCTTCAATCAACCTTGTGAAAATCTCCTTTCCTGCATCCGTCTTTGGGTTCAGTGTGATGCTCCTCTTATTGGCGTTTAGCATCGTGAAATAGAGGCTGTCTGCATCAGCAACATCACGTAATTGATTGCGTGTAATATCACCTGAGCCCGGCCGCTCCACCTTGATCACATCAGCTCCAAACCAAGCTAAAATCTGGGTACAGGTTGGTCCTGACTGTACGTGGGTCATATCTAGGATTCTCACACCGTCGAGTGCTTTTGACATCGTAATCCTTTTTGGCTTTATCAGACGAAGTAGCGGACCCAGATGGTCCAGTAGATGAGGACCAGCGTCAAGCCGGTAAACACTGCGAGGCTAAGCCATCCAAACCACCGTGCGAACGGTGACGGGTAGAAAGCCTTGTCGGACTTAGGGATGATCGTCAAGCAATAGTGCAAGTTGAGATAGAATAGAACAGGGGAGATGAAGGCGGCGAGGGCGGAGGCCAGTAAGACCAAGAGTACTGGTCTCGGTACCCCAGCAATGATCACTGACGCAGTGACGAGCGAATAGAGCATTGTGGCACGATAGATGTTGTACTCCGAATACCAGGTACGCCGGTGTTCGTGAGTCAGATCATCAGGGTCGAGCCCACTCAGTCTCGCAGTCTGCGGGAACAGATTGCGGCAACATGCGCCTACGATTCGAGGCCGACCATCAAAATAGTTGAAGGCAGTTGAGAACGTGGCTGCGAAGGCACCGAGCATGAAGATAACCATCATCCAGGGGCCAATACTTTCTGTGAAGATGGTCGCGATCTCCCCCATAACTGCCCGACCTTCGACCTCGCTTGGGTACATCCATACAGCGGCAAGCAACAGGAAGATGGTCGCAAGGAAGAATGAGATAACGTGGCCAATACGGAAATCCCATTCCCCGATTTGGAACCAACGCCTGCAGTACTGAAGGGCATGATCTGGAAGTCGTGAAGTATCCACTGCCAGATCAGCACTCTTAGGAGCAAAGGGATCAAAGCGGTTCGCAAGCCCCATCTCTTCTAGCTGACCCCGGATCTTGCTCATGCCTTTCTTCTTTGCCTTGCCCCATTCGGACGCTTGCAGTGAAACGTCGATTCCTGTGGGTAGCAGACCAAGGAAGGCTGCAATAATCAGCCATGATCCGCTGTCACCGATCGCAGGGTCGGGAATTTCAAAAATAAAGAAGTTGCCCATTTCCGAGAGCGGAGCCGGCGCAGCGAAGTACACGGCTAGTGTGGAGACGACGAGGATCGCAGCCAGGATTTTCGTTGAGAGCTCTACAGCCTTGTAGTTCCCTCGGAGAATAATGGCTACACAGACAATCCCTAGCAGGAGCCCGTACATCGTTAGCGATATAGGCAACCCCATTGTTTCGGTGAACACATAGTAGAGCACTGCCGCAGCAGCAATCAGGCGACCGGCTTGGCCCAGAGCACATTGGAAGACACTCGTTATCAGTACATACCAAAGTGGCCACTTCCACTTTGCGGTACTGTAGGCCTCGATCATGCTCTTGCCGGTCGCATTCGTGAACCGGAAGGCCATTTCAAACCCATAATATTTAAAGATATATGCGACGGGGATGCACCAAAGCAGCGCGTATCCGAATCGCCCACCAGCAGTGGGTGCAGTCACGAGATGGCTCGTCCCAATACCGGTCATCATCAGGATAAGGCCCGGGCCTAAGTGACCAATTAATCCCCTTGCTGTCATGTCAGGCATCTCAAGGTCTCTGAATCGGGACTCCACTTCAGGATATTCTTCAGAGCCCTGCGGCTGCGATTGTGGATTTTCCATGTCTATAAGCTATTCCCGAAATCTCGTCTTGAGTTTAGGTGATTCCTTCATCTCGACTTCGATTGACCTGCAAGATGACTTCATAGAGCACCGTTCCTACCGTTGCTTTGAATTCATGACCTTTTTCAGTCAGGATCCCATCCTCGGAGCCAGTCAAGTTGAATACTAGTTCCTCATCGGGAGGACCCTGGATCGGTATCGAAACCTGATACCCACCAAGATAGTTATCACCCTCAACAACCGAGAGTATGTGCCTCAGCGTGAGCACACCGGCGATGATCGAGCCGATAAAAAGAAACAAAGCAGTTAGTAGCCCCATCAGTCCACCGATCATTAAGCCTATTACCACAGCTATCGCACCAGACACGTGACCAAACACTATCGCCCTCGCGAGTTGGCCTTCCGGCGAGTGTTCAGCAGACTCGTTATCAGCCTCGAAGAAATAGATCGGGCCAGTGATCGAGGCACCTGGGTCGCACTCACCCGCGTGAGCTGGGACTGAGGGGTTGGGATAGAGTACCCGGTCTCTTGGAGGAAAGCGGATAACGTCACCTGCAACCATACCTAGGGCACGTTTTCGTGTCACATGGATAAGCGGACGACGTGAGGTTACCGGGATTAGTTCTGGTAACAGGGTACTTTCCAGCTCCAACTCACACCCAACCATACTCATGTAGTAGAGCTGGTCGGTCCGAGAATGATCCTCGCTGTTGTGACACTTGATGCGATCAAGTGAGATCGCGATGCCCATCTCAGAATGTCGCCAACGCGTTGAACGGACTCGCGGTTCCGCCCGGTACCCGGGAAATCTGCCACGAAACCATAAATTGCCAACGCCGACGTTCAGCAGCCTCTTTCGCCACATCGAGCAAGTACCCGTTATCGACAAGCGGCAACCCCAGAAAGACCTGTGTGAGGTCATGGACTGGTCGATTCCGCCCACGAACGCCTGAGGGTTGAACGTCATTCACAGCATCGCCAACCAAAAGAGCCACGCCTCGTTCTTTCAGCCACGGAAGCACCGAAGCATGTAACCCTGCACCTACGCGACCATAGGCCCACGGACCATCTGCCTCCCGCTTCGCCCACCGACCTGTACGAACCAATAAAACATCACCACTCCCGATGGTGACCCCTGCAAAATCTTCCCACTCTTCTAAATCAGACACGTAGATAGGTGTACTTGGTTCAAGCCACTCTACCCCTCTCAGCAATGGCATGTCCACAAGAACCCCTCGGGTCACAAAGCCAGGACCCATGCGATCAATCGCCAAGTCTTTACACCCCTCCATATCCAGGTTCTGGGGATAACCATTGAAAATGATTCGCTCACCGTCCCTCGTGGTCGCGTAGTGACACAGAGCATCCAGATGTGAAAGCTGTCCGTCATGAAGAGAGAAGCTGATAGCATCTAGTGCAGCACGTACCCTTCCGGTATTGGGATCCACCGAGGTCATCCAGTGCTCAGTGGGTGCGAATGTCTGGCTGTCAATCGCGTCTTCTTCACTTACAAAATGTCCCAGAGAAACCGTAATACCATCTTCCACCAAGGAAGCTGCCGCTCGCGTTTTCTCAGGTGTAATAAGGTTGAGGGTACCACGCTGGTCCGAGGGACCCCAACGCCCCCAGTTCGAGAGATCAGCCTCCCAGCGACTCATCTGATCTGGTGTGACAAGCACTTCCGGATCTTGAGTCGATGGGTGTGGTGTCGGCCGGACTTGCTGGGTAGCAGTGGCGGATGACTCGGCGAGAGGCATGATAGCGAAGAGACTCAAGCCGAGTATAAGTGTAATAAGTTTCATGAAGATCACCTCAGACTATCGAAACCTAGTATAGCACTAGAACTGGAATTCTAGGCGGATGACGCTGACTTCGAAACAGATACTCGTCGTCCTTTTGGTAATAACTCGCTATTCTGTAGGATGTAACCGTAGAATTAGACCTGATTAGCAGACCCAGAGACTTGGAAGGAGGCGAGATGGTTCAGTTAGTAATGGAGTATCGCTCCGTTTACCCTTTCAGGTTCACAGTTCTTACCATCACTGCGCTCATAGTAATCAGCTCCTGCAGTAGTGAGTGGCGTGACCCACCTACGGTCGACCAAGAGGAGTTCGTCACGCAACATGAGGACTGGAGAAGCAACCGAGAACAGGCACTCGTCACACCTCCAAGCGGTCCAGTTCTTTGGTCTGGCCTGTTTGACTTGCCGCAAGGCGAAACAGCATTTGGGTCGGACCCAGCGCTCCCAATCGTTCTTCCTGCAGAAGATTCTCCGGCCTTAGCTGGCACACTCGTGCGTCAAGGACAGGATGTGCACTTAGAGCCAACTGCGGACGGGAATGTCCACCTTCAGGATGGACCCCCGATTGAAGAGACCACGACTCTGGAAAATGATCGCTCAGGAAACACTACTTACCTTTCCTTAGGATCTCTGGGGATGCGGATCCATTCAGAGCCCGGAACAAATCGTCTGTGGCTGCGCGTCTGGGATACCGACCTTCCGGAACGCGAGACATTCCAGCTCCCGGAATACTTCACCTTGAGCACAGAGTGGCGTGTCTCCGCACGGCTAGACCGATACCCCGAGCTAAGATCGATTCCACTTGCCGACATCACAGGCGGAATGATAGAGCAGGACGCAATTGGAGAACTCGTCTTCAGAAAAGCCGATCGTGAACACCGCTTGATTGCCTTCGGAAATGAACAGAGTCGCTCTTATTTCGTAAGCTTATGGGACTCAACAGCAATAGAGGAAACCTATCAGGCCGGACGTTACATGAGGGTTCCAGCCGCGGACGAGGATGGATGGACGACCATCGACTTCAATAGGTCCTATAATGCGCCCTGTGTCTTTACCGCATTTTCTGTTTGTTCACTGCCCCCGCTCGAAAATCGGTTGGATCTAGCAGTCACAGCCGGCGAGAAGCGACCCGAAAAACCAGCTTATTGATTGAGGGGACCCATAATCAGGTAAAGAGCGGACGCATTAGCCAGTTCCTCTCAATCACTTCATCCAATGAGCCTCCGGCCAAAAATTCGGGGTGCAGTAGATCTGAGATGCCTCTCTTTATCGATGTTTCGAACCCCATCCGTCATCCAGTCGGGTGCAGGCTCACCTTTGAGATGATGACCAAAGAACTGGCTTAGCCTGTACTGAAAGTCGATCCGGTTCTCCAATTTCCTGAGGCCATGGCCCTCATCAGGATAAGAAAGCCAGATGACGGGCTTCTCTAGGAAGCGGAGAGCATTATACCACTCCAGACCCTGTTCCCAATTGACTGTTGGATCTTCTTCCCCGTGGAGATACAAGACTGGAGTATTCATGGTTTCCACACCCGAGATCGGTGACTGATCCCAGTAGAGATCGAAGTCATCATATGGGTTTGTCGCGTAGCGGCCTTGGCCGTAGATGTCGTAGGAGTGGTTATTCTGTCCGCTACCAACAAAGAGTTGATTGAACTCACTCACGAGATTGATCGGGGCTGCCCCGTGCGCTACAGCTGAGAACATCTCCGAGCGGGTAGCAATGTATGCGCCTCCTCCTCCGCTGTAGGAGTGCCCACTTAGACCAACAGCTTCAGGGTCAGCGTATCCAAGTTCAATGACCTTTCGGACCGCAGCCTCTACACACTCGAGCATGTCACTGTGCGAACTGCCAATTCGGAAATGCACATCGGGTTGCATCAGCAAGTACCCATTACTCACGTAGCCAGCAAAGTTCGGTTGATGTCGATACGCAGGAGTTGGGTGTACGTGGAGATTCTGCGAGTACTTCTCATAGAACCGCACAATCATCGGGAGCCTCTGTCCTTCTTGATAATCATCCGGGATAGCAAGTGTACCCTGTAGCGGTACTCCATCACTATTCGTGTAGTCGAATAATATTCGGCGTCCCCACTTAAATTCAGCGCTCTGTGGATTGGCGTCACTGACTCGCTCTCGCACATCAAAGTCACCTGCACTCATCCAGAGATCTGGGAAATTCTCCCAAGACTGCACTGTAAACAGATATCGATCAGCGTCTTCTGCTTTTTGGGGTATCGAGAACTTCTTATCCTCCCAGGTGAGTTCTACGAGGTCTTCTCCGTCGAGTCGAAAGAAGCCTTCCTTCTTAGTCCACTCTCCGTAGGCGTGAAGCAACAAAGGTTCGGAAAGGTCAATCGATCGCTCATCTGGGGCTTCAGAAACGTACCGAAAACGGATCTCATCCGCGGCACCCCGACCACCTGTAAGGACCCTAGCTCTACCACCATCAAGGGGCTGGAGCCATAGATCATATCGTCCGTAAAGAAGCACCGATTCTCCGTCATCCGACCAGCCCGCAAGACCATAAGGAGGCTTCTCACCGAAGCGGTCATACTCTTTGTTTGTAAAGTCGACTGGCGCGGAAGCTGTCAGGTTTTGGTGCTGGTTGGCACCGATGACATAGTCCCAGACATCACCATCCTTCCAATACAAGAAGTGTTCACCGTTCGGTGAAAGACCGAGAGTCCGAAGGTGTCCTTCAAGAATTTGGACGCGGTCTCGGGTTCCCGTGTCCACTCGATAGTAATCCGCAAGATCCGGCCTCCAATCCGACACGTAATCAGTCTCATCCTGGCCGATACCCCAGCGTCCATCTCGGGTAATTTCAATACTACGCATGGACTCGTCCGCTAGGTGAACGAGTTGTTGCTCCTCCAAATGCACTGCAGCGATATAAGTCCGGTCCTGGTCCTGCGAAGCCTGTCTCTGTTGGGCAGCTTGAATACGATCGTCGTCCCAGTGCCAGATATTCACATCAGCCAGAGGCAATCCCTCTTCGGGCCAATCTTCAAGTTCGTCCTGCTGCGCCTTGATGCCCACAAAGATCATCCCAAGATCTTCACTCCAGCTAAGTCCATCTTTCTCACTGATGATATTTCCTTCACTGAGACCCTGGTGATCCGACGGATCGAATACGTGCCGCTGCGGACTCACCCCATCCATCTCCACAAATGCAATCAGAGTATTAGCGCGCTCGGTCTTCTCTTCCGGCGTCTCACCCCGTAATACGGCTATACCAAGCCCATCTTCCGACCAAGTCAATCGGGTATACCTCTGCTTCGCATTGTCTAATACCCTTCTTGAACCTGTCTCCAGATTGACGTAGTAAAGACCGTTTCCATCTCTGTTTTCGGCATCGACACTGTAGGCGAATAGTGTCCCTACTTCGTTGAATTCCGCTTCATCCACGCTCCCAATGAGTTCCTCATATCCTTCTTCCAGGTTTCGAAGAATCAGGTCTGTTCCATCATGATCCGAGCCCTCATCAACCTGCCTTTTCTTGATGAAGAAATGACTTGATCCCGAGGAAAATTCGAATGAGGTGACGTCACTCCACTTTAATTTTTCTCCTGACTCAAGATTGATGAGTTCAGCCTCACGCAAGACATCCTCACCGTCCCTGCGGAGCTTCTCTGCCTCCGGAAATGGTAGGTCAACAAAGTAAGCAGCCCACTGTCCGTCGTCAGATAGCTCTACGCCTGTCGCTGGAGATAGAACATGTTCTGACGTGCTGTCGAGACTCTTAATATGGACAACATTATCAGAACGCTCTCGAGTATAGGTCCATGCTGCCCAACGCCCGTCTGCTGATATGCGGGATCCTGAAATCGTCCGCCACAATTGATAGTCAGAGATCGTGAGTGGTCGTTTATCAGCAGCGTCTTGGGCATAAATCTCTGTTGCCAATATTCCGCTGGCCAACAGAGCCAGCACCAAAACACATGGCTTTACGAACGATCGGCTCGAAAAATTAGATAATCTGAGAAAGACTACCGGAGCAGGCATGGCTAACCCCCGAAGCGCGGGAAACTGAGGACAGAACTTAAATTACGAGGATCGATGGAAGTGCGCTTGGAAGCAGGGCGCACTTTGTGCACTCTGCAAGAAAGCACTTTCCAATCAGTAAGAGATTCCTTTAAAACCTGAATCAATGAGTGGGACCAGGGATTCTCAACATAGCACAGAACCTGGTCAGATTTTAGGTGAAATAAGTGACACAGAACCGCTGCTATGCTCAGCCTACGTCTTCTGCGTTGGCCTCCACATAGGCTTTAGCAAATTCCTCTAGCTTTAGATCAATGGCTTCACTGAGGGTTCGCTGGGTGTCATCAGCATTAGCAACACCCACAGCCGTAGTATACCAGGTTACGGCCTCTGCTAGAGTCACTTGTTCATCCCGGACCATCTTAGCCGCTTGGTTCACTCTCACTTCAATGGAGTACGCGATTGCCCCATCTACATCACTCTGATCTCCGACAACGCATTGGAGTGTGATCCTCAATTCAGGCAGTCCGGGATTTTCAAGCATCTCGTCTTCAGTAAGCAAATCCACTGCGGACTCAAGTAGTTTGATCGCCGCATTTGCCTGAATCTCTGACGATAGTACACCAACACTCTCGCACGTTGGGTTCCCGACAACACTGACGTGCACACCTCCAATCTCTTCGAGCGTATAGCGGTTCCACTCAGTGTCCTGGGCATCTAAAATGCCTGGGGCGCTCATGAGCATTAATCCGACGATAGTGCATGCCAAGCGTTTCATGGAGATAATCCGTTATCCGTTCAGTGAGCTCGCTAAGATGTGGGCTTAATTTATCCGCCCGCGCCACATGTCCTGCACTGGTGGTTGTTTTTCGAGCCCAGTTTCTCCAGCAGCACAACTGTCTTCGGATGTGGCTGTGCTCTCTGTTCTGGACTGTTCGCTAGGTCTGCTGTGGTTTGTCCACGTCGGCTAATCAACGTTACATCTGCACCATTTCTTACAAGATACAGAATCGTCTCATTGTCTCCTCGAGCAGCTGCATGATGGATAGCCGAAAAACCATCCTTGTCCCTAAGGTTGGGATCAACACCATGCTCTTCAATCAGATACCTCACGGCGGGCAACCAACCATCCGGAACACCGCGATGCTGCTGCGCTACCCGGGAAGTTCCGAACCCCACACCTGCTGCTGCATGGAGAGGATGAATTCCTGGTCCACCATCCGGTACTGGATCCAACCCTGATGGATCAACTGGCTCAGAATCTTGACCGGTCGTATCTGGTGGTTGGTCAGGGTTGAAGAATCGACGTCTGCCAGGAAGCTTCTGTGTCCAGATATTCGGATCAGCTCCATACGCTACTAGGAGCTTCATCGCATTAACGTCATGAGCGTATGAAGCTCTCCAAAACGGGGTCGCACCAGTGAAATCGACACCCATACGTCCAGCGTTATATGCGGCATACCAGATGTGTGTACTAACCCTCTGGTCGGGCTCAGCTCCGGCCTTCATCAGCAACTCTGCGAGTTCCAGATAAGATGTCTCCTGCTGCCGGAACATTGAGGGTTGTGGATACCAGGTTCTCAAGGACCATTCGATGTTCAGAGTGGCGAAGAGCGGACCAGCACCATCATCACTTAATACGTTTGGATCAGCACCATGCTCTAGGAGCATTCTGGCCAAATCATAGTTGCCATTGATCACGGCCACTAACAGCGGACTCGATTGATCCCCATCGGTGACGTGGTCAATCTCCGCTCCACCGTCAACGAGTTGACGAGCCGCCTCGATATGTCCTTCTCGAGCGGCAAAATGGAGTGCTGTAAAGCCCCCCTGATTACCAATCTGTTCGTTTCCTGAAAGAGATCTGACCGGCGGAGGTGCGGGCGGATCCGGCTCTGCTTTCTCGTCCTCATCCGGCTCTGCTTTTTCGTCCTCATCCGGTTCTTTATTACCTGCGGAGTCGGGAGGAGTTGCAGCAGTATTTTGACTTTGGGTCTGAGGCCGAAACGCTCCACCCCTGCCTGATCCCGCGCTGTTTGAATCCGGATCCTTCTCAGCGTCCCGTACGCGATTTCGTCGCGTGCGATCCGCATTTGTCTCTTCAGCGAACTCGACATAGTCCTTCACTCTAGTCACCATCTCGAGGTTCGAACCGAGCTCAACTAGGGCCTCTAAAGCTTTGGTCGCATTTTTCACTGCAGCGAACATCAAAGGAGTTCGCTGGAAAAAGCCATCGACCATATTGAGGTCACCCCCATGCTCCGCAAGCACTCTTATAGCTTGAGGAGCATCAGACTGCGCAGCGAAATGCATCGCAGTTACACCAGTCGATGTGAGCTTATTCGGATCAGCTCCAGCATCAAGTATCGCTGTCATGACTTCGGAATAACCACTGCGGCTTGCAAGGTGTAGTGGTGTATAGCCTCCGACCCTTGTCGTCGGCTTCACTGTGGCACCTGCATAAAGTAAGAGCTTGGCGATCTCGAGGTCATTATTAAGGGCCGCCCAGTGTAGGGCAGTGAGACCGTCTGACTGGGCCGCATTAACGTCCTCACCCTGCTGCAGCAGGGTCCGAACGATCTGGGCATCTCCCTGTTGGGCTGCATCAGCCACTGGTGAGTCGGCAGGCTTAGCTGCAAGCAGTACCAGTAGGCTTAATCCAAGGAGCGAACTGCTAAGCGACAGCCTTTTTCTTCCACCTATTGCCGACATCTCCCGCTCCCTTAGGGTATCCACCTTGTGTTCCAGATTGAGCAAGTCAGACCGAGAATGTCCCGGTACTGTTCCCAAATGTCTCCAAATCGTCGACACCAAGGCGATGTAACAGATCCAAAAACACATTTGCCATCGGTGTACCAAGTGTTGCCTTTACATGCTTCTCACCTTCTAAAATCCCATTTCCACCACCCGCGAGGAACAAGGGGCAACGAATGTGATTATGCAGGTTACTGTCAGCCATCGCTGAGCCGTACATCAGCAGGGTTTTATCCAGAAGGGTGGAGTCACCCTCAGTCACGCTCTGAAGCTTCTCAAGGAAGTACGGCACCAGCGAAACGTGATACGCATTGATCTTATTAAAGTCTAGAACACGTTCCTCACGTCCACCGTGATGTGATGAGGAGTGGAACGGTGATGTCGAGCCACTCTCTGGATAAACTCGAGGAGAAGCATCTCTACCAAGCTTCAGGGAGAAAACTCGGGTGGTGTCAGACATGAAGGCGAGCACTTGTAGATCGAACATCAATTTGACGTGCTCGTCAAACGAATCAGGCACGCCTACGGGTGCCTCTGGGATCTCACGCTCTTCCCCACTCGCATTCTGAGCTTCAACGCGCTGAATTCTCTGCTCTAGCTCTCTGATATTCTGGGTATAGAGGTCAACCCTATGGCGGTCAGACGCTCCGAGACTGCGGCGAAGCCCAGCCATCTCCTCCATCACCCAGTCCAAGATGCTTCGATTAGCCTTCATACGTTGAGCACGCTGCTCCGGCGTCCCACCGGCTCCGAACATTTGCTCAAAGACGGCCCGCGGATCACGTACCATCGGCAGTGGGTTATTCGGTGAAGACCAACTAATAGTGTCGGTGTACGCGCATGCATACCCATATGCACACCCACCAGCCTGATCAACGTTTTCAATCGTTAACTGCATCGAAGGAATCGGTGTCTCATGCCCAAATTTCTGGGCATAAATCTGATCAAACGAAGTTCCAACATCGACGTCAGAGCCTTCAGTCTGTTTCGGATGAGCTTGAGTCAGGAAGACCGCAGTGGTTCTGAAGTGGTCACCACCGATTTCCTTAGGCGCAAATGCATCCGCCATCCTGCAATCAGTATCGCTCACGATTGTCAGATGCTTACGGAATGGCTCTAACGAGCTCAAGCTGCTCGGAGTAAGGTCAAAATTCTTACCCTCTTCCTCAGGAGACCACAGGTTTTGGGTGGCACCCCAGTCGTTGCATCCCGCAGCACCATGAACCTGCTCAATGCACACCAACCGAGTGCCATCAGCTGCCTTACCTGCCTCTGTGGCTGCCCAAAGTTTGTTCGCCGGCACCATTGCATCGAGTAACGGCAACCCAATCGCCGTTCCCATACCGCGTAGCATCGTGCGCCGTGAGATGTGCTTCCCTGTGATGAACTCCATCGTCAAAACCTCGCTCGAGGAATTAAGAGTTACCTAATCTTTGTCTAGTCCTTCCTAGGCGCCTTCAGGGACAGCCGCAATAGCTGGCCTTGGCGCTTTCGCACTCTTGAACGCTGCACTTTTTACTACACCTAAAATGAAAGCTGAGAGCTTATAGCCGTCCTCGCCAGCCTCCTTAACAATCGCTCTAACTGTAGGCATATCGTAGTACTCAACACGCCGACCTAATGCATAGGCCATCAGATTCTCTGTAAATACCCTGTAGAAGACCTCAGGACGGCTCAAGAGAGCATTCCGTAAATCTTCAGGACTGGCCAATGGTGTACCATCGTATAGCTCACTCTTCGGGTCCACCATGTTACCACCATCTCGAATACGCCAAGCACCTGTTACATCAAAATTTTCAAGGGCTAAACCGATCGGATCGATGACGACATGGCACGAGCGACAGGCAGGATTCACGCGATGCTGCTCCATACGCTCTCGAACAGTTAGAAAACGCCCTTCCTCTGCCTCATCAACTTCCTCAAACGCCGGAACGTCAGGGGGGGGTGGGGGGGGTGGAGAACCAAGCAAGACTTCCAGAACCCATTTCCCTCGGAGAACCGGTGAGGTGCGATCAGCGTGTGACGTCATCGTCAGTATACTACCGTGGCCCAGAAGTCCACGGCGTGTCTCGTCGGGATAGGACATCTTCTGGAACTCAGGCCCTATAATCCCAGGAACTCCATAGTGTCTGGCCAACCGCTCGTTCACGAACGTGTAATCTGCTGTGAGCAACTCAAGGATGGGACGATCCTCTTCAACAAGATGTGAGAAGAAGAGTTCTGTCTCACGGGTCATAGCCTCAGAGAGTGTCTCATCAAAGTATGGGTAAGTCAGAGCATCCGGGTGGATATCTTCAAGATCTTGGAGGCGCAACCATTGAGAGGCAAAGCGTGTCGCAAGTGCTTCGGCTCTTGGATCATTCAACATCCTCAGGACCTGTTGCTCAAATTCTTTGGAGTTAGACAGCCTCCCTCTTTCCGCCAACTCTATCAACTCTGCATCCGGAGGTGCGCCCCACATGAAGTAGGACAGACGAGAAGCCAGGTCGCCCTGACCGATGTTGTAAATCTCACCGGGAGCTATTCCGTCCGGAACCTCCTCCATACGGAATATGAAGTGCGGACTTGCTAAGATCGCCTGCAGTGCCATCCGAACTCCACCCTCGAAGCCACCGCCTTGTGCGCCCTCGTCATAAAAGTCCATCAAGGCGCTAACGTCAGCTTCTTTAATCGGCCTGCGATAGGCATCACTGGCCAGGTTACCGACAATCATTTCAGCACAAGGCCGGGCCTCTTCAGGAGCCGTCGGCCGGCACGTGAAAACGGCTCGACGTGTCGGATTATCAGAAACCCCTGTCACTTCGAAGGGGCCAAGTATGGTGAGGCGCTGAAGATGTTGTTGAGTCGTCACGCCATAACCGATGCCAATCTGTCCATCCGCAAGTGTGTGATCGATCGGACGAATCAAGTCATCGACCTCACCTTCAAATTGCTTGATAAATGCAGCAGTAACTCGCTTTGGCCCAGCAGTCACATAGATGGAGTCTGTTCGGATATTCAAGCCACTGGGCTCAGATTCCATCATCCATCGGTCAATCGTAAGGAGTGCAATCCTCTCGCCCTCTATTGAAATCTCAACCTGTTCAGTTCCAAACGTGCGCCCAAAGACCTCACCCTCAACGGCATTGTAGGGCATGATATGGAACACATACTTCCCGTCTGCAGGGAAGTTATGAACACGTGAAAGTCCTCCACGTGTCCCAAAAGGAGCTCCTTCAACGCGGTCTTTCTGCGACAGTATTCGTGGCAACCTGTACACAGTGTTTTGGATTTCTGCATCGGGGTCACCGAGCACAATGCGGCTCACATGTTCAGCGGCGCGTAGATAGCCCTCCATGAGGGTAGCAGAAGGTGTTTGAACGTCAGCGATATTGTCGAAGTTGGCACTCTTCGTATCGAGTGGTAGGAAAGTATTTACGTCAACTTCGATACCAAATAATTCTCTGATCGTATTGTGGTACTCAGCACGATTAAGTCTCTGGAAGGTACGGGTACCCGGGTTGGGGTTCCGCTCCGCTGCCTTGTCCAGTATCGACTCCAGATCAAGCGCCACCTCTGCAAGCACTTCAGGATCAGGACGTCTTGCCCCTGAAGGGGGCATCATACCGGCTCTGAGTTTACGGATCATCTTTTCAACGATCTCACCATTCTGTGGCGCTTCGGCCACATCGAAGCCTTCTAATACCAAATCACCGCGGCGCATTCGATCGCTGTGACAGCGCGTGCAGTACTCTGCGACCACATCGTTCGTATCATCCTCAGCGTCGTCCCTGAAAGATGCCGCAGTTACAAAGGGAGAAGCCGCATGAAACGACATTGGTGGTGCCGGGACCGTACAAGTTGTGAGGGTCCCGCAGATAACGGCGACCGTCATAACTGGAAGTATGGTTTTACGCATGCCCACGCTCGAAAGAGGTTACAGTACTGGTAAGCTCTGATAATAGCGCAAGTACAGGGGATTGGGCTAGGCTTTCACACGTAGAGATAAGATCGATTGGTCTCTAGGGAACAAGTCAGTACAGACCTAGGAAACATGATTAAAGTCCGCTCTGCTATAATCAGATGGCGAACCTAATTTCCAGACACTCGAAGTCCCCTTTAAGGAGCCCAGCTTGTCAGCTGACACGAATTATACCGACGCGATAAACCCTGAATCCGTGGCAACATTCAATCCGGAAAAGATGGGGAAAAGCACGATATTTCACTCAAAACACATTTTAGTCGGGCTAAATGCTTTTGAACCGGGCCAAGCACACCAACTCCATACCCACGAGGGAATGGATAAGGTCTATCACGTCCTTAAGGGACGAGGCCTATTCATCCTAGAAGACCGGGAAATAGAGATGGAAGCGGGCCTGATGTTGGTCGCGCCGGATGGGGTGCCCCATGGGATCCGAAATCACAGCAACGACCGACTTGTTGTGCTCGCTATACTTGCCCCAGGACCCTGACGCATCCGTCAGAGCGCACCCTAACCCTATGGAAAATGAGGACTGCTGATCTTACTAAGGTCAGATTATCGAGAGCTGATTCCCTCCCTAATCAGGTCCGCTGTCCACAACGCCCGAGCCTCTGAGATTTTTCGAGCAAGCTCCAACGACCGCTCTAGATCAGCGATGGACACACCATTAATGACGGCCTGGCCAGCCTTAACGCGCTCTGACCATCGTACCGAATTAATGTCGTCAAGCATCATGTTCAGTGTGATTCCAGGGCTGTCATGTATTCCATCATTAGGCATCCCTTCCCTGGTAACACCTTCATCGCGCAGCACGTTCGGAGCATCGGCTGGCCGTCTGTAGTACTCACCAATGTGATGCACGGCTGCTTCCCCATTCCACGCTGCAGTAAGACGCTCAGCCACAGCCTCCTGACCACTCTGGTTCCCACCACTATCTCCGATGAAGATGATGTTCTCGAAGCCGTGCATTTTCAGGCTGTGAGCAACGTCGGTTAGTACCGCCTCAAACGTTTCCTGTCTAAGACTGATCGTACCTGGGCTCCTCATATGCCCGCTTTGTGGCTCAATGCTACCCTCGGGAACGAACTCGATTACCGGAGCACAAACCGCATTTCCAAGGTTAGCTGCGATCGCTGGGCAGTTCGCGCGTAACACGTAATTATGCTTTCCGGTAACCAGCCAAGGACCATTGGGCTCAATACCCCCCGTTGAGACTATTGCAGTGGTCTTTCCAGACGCTACAGCGTCTCGGACATCCATCCATGTCATTTCCTCGATCCATGCTGTTTTTGCCTCGGGCAAAGGATTGGGTGTATCCGAGCAGTTGTATTCATTTGCTCTGCAGTCACCGCCGCCCATCGTCCTTGGATCTGGCTCGGGCCGCTGCTGACCTCCAGGGCCTGCACCACGGCCACGGCCACCACGACCTCCTGCTCGACCCTGACGCTGAGGAGCAGCAAGGGTGCCACCATTTGCAATCGTTTCCCGGATCAGTCCGGCAGTACTCTCGGCACGGAATCCGACAATTTGCCTCGCGTACTCAAGAGATTTGACGCGGTCAGCGAGGGAAACACCATTAATCGATGCAAATCCGGCCGCCACACGTTCGTCGAATCGGATAGATCTGGGATCTGCATGGAACATATTGAGCGCTATCACTGGATCGTCGTGAAGACCATCGCCTTCTCCGTCGACTAGGCCCTGCTCAGCCATATACTGGCCAACACTCCCGTAGTCGTAATAGCCCTGAACATGGCCTACAACCACATCACTACCCCATGCGGCATTCAGTGCATCTGCTACGGCCCGCTGGCCACCTTGATTGCCACCACTATCGCCGATGAAGATGATGTTCTCAAAGCCGTGCATCTTCAGGCTGTGCGCGATATCAGTAAGCAAAGCCTCAAACGTCTCCTGCTGGAGACTGAGGGTACCAGGACTACTCATATGCCCACTTGGTGGGTCAATCGAGCCTTCAGGTACGAGCTTCACAATCGGAGTGCATAACGCGTTCCCAAGTTCTCGAGCAATCGCATCACAGTTTGAACGAAGAACGTAGTTGTGCTTACCGGTCACTAGCCAAGGACCGTTTGGCTCGACACCCCCGGTTGGAATAATCGCGGTTGTCTTTCCTGCACTCAGAGCGTCTCGGACGTCCATCCACGTCATTTCTTCTATCCAAACCGTGGTTGCCTCAGGGAGCGGATTTGGTGTCTCAGCGCAGTTATAGACGTTATTTGCACAATTGCCACCACCAAGGGAATTGACATCGCGCTGCTGCTGAGCGCTTGCTGTCGTGGCGGTAAATAGCACTGTCCCAATGAAGAGGATGGTCCTCATAGTCTTCTCCTATTATGCGAACATCGTCGTCCGAGACTGGGTGTCAGAAGCAAGACGCGCCAGGGGTAGACGATATCGGACAAGATTCACTGACCTCAGTCATAGCTAAGTCAGCACGGTCTTCGCGTCTAATTTGCTGAGTATCACCCAAAATTCATTGGGTAATTGATTGACTAGGGTCCCCCCGCCCCCATAAACTTTTTCCAGTTTCGTCCCATAAGGAGTATCGTCCCATGGTGGCAGTTTCAAAGAAAATCAATCGTGGAACCAGACTAGTAAAAGGACTCTTGGCCTTAGCAGCTTTTTTTGCACTTAATGCCGGGGCTATCAACGCCCAACAGGGCGCGGTAACTACAACGGATTACAGCCATGTGACCTTTACTAAGGATGTGGTGCCAATCCTGCAGCGTAGTTGTCAGCGTTGCCACAGAGAACACGGTGTGGCTCCCATGGCTCTGGTCGAGTACGACGATGTCCGACGCAATGCTAGGCGCATCGCCTACAAGACGGGACTCAGGGACGTAGCTGGCGCGATGCCTCCATGGTACGTCGAAAAAGATATCGGCATCCAGCACTACAAAGATGACCCATCACTGACGGACGAAGAGATCGCGATACTGGCATCGTGGGAAGCAATTGGTATGCCGATGGGCGATCCAAACGACGCACCACCACCGCTAGAGTTCGATGATGGAGTAACCTGGACTGCTGGAGAACCAGATCTGATCGTCACGCTTCCAGAGTACACGGTCCTGGGTGATTCGCCCGATTGGTGGGGCGACATCGAGCCTACCGCAACCGGGTTAACCAAGGACCGCTATGTAAAGTCGGTAGAGGTTCGCGAGGTGAACGATTACGATCCAAGCCAGGCTCGGGAAACTGTCGGCGGAAGGTTTGTGTTCCACCATATGATCTATAGCACCCGGGTAACGGAAGGAGGAAACCCCTTCGCCCCGGCAACAACCTGGCCAGTTCATGAGGTTGGCAGGAACCCTGATATTTTTGATGAGGATGGGGGTCGGCTTCTTCGGGCTGGAACGAGTATTGTCTCCAACTCTCTGCACCTGCACTCGAATGGCCGAGACACCAAAGCCCACCTTGAGATCGGATTCAGGTTCCACCCCGAGGACTATGAGCCCAAGTACCGAGGCGCAGGCCTTGGACTCGGGAATGCGATTGATATCGATATCAAGTCTGGAGAGAAGGACCAGAAACTTCATGCCTATACGGTCTTAAACCAGCACACAAAGATCGTGACATTTGAGCCGCACCTGCATGCTCCAGGAGCACGTATGTGCCTTGAAGCAATCTGGGGTTTCAATGTGGAAACGCTGTCTTGTGTAGGCTACGACCACAATTGGGTTCGCGGTTACGCCTTTGCTGATAATCACCAGCCGCTACTACCCAAAGGCACAGTCCTCCACATCACGGGCTACATGGACAATACACCCGGGAACACAAACCTCTCAGACACTCGCAACTGGCAGGGTTCGGGTAACCGGTCGGTATCGAACATGTTCATTGACCTGGGGATGCGACTCAGATTGAGTGACGAGCAGTTCCAGCAGGAAATGGCTGATCGAAGAGAAGCACTGAACTTGAACGTGAATGATCACGTGATCGGCTGTCCTCTCTGTCTGGTCATCCCGGGGAGATAACACGATGATTAGAAGTAGTTTTCCCCCGATTCAGTGCATCTCGGTATCGGCTGTAATTTTACTAGCATTGGTGAGCTTTTTAGTTCAATCACCATCGGCGGTGTTGGCTCAGGAAACCTACTCAAAGGGCCAAAGTATCTCCCCAGCGTACGAGGGTTGGGAACAGAACCCTGACGGCTCGTTCAATTTCCTGTTTGGCTACATGAATCGGAATTGGCTGGAGGAACCAGACATCCCAGTAGGAGTCGATAATAGCTTCTCCCCTGGCCCAACGGACCGAGGCCAACCCACTCACTTCCATCCGCGCAGAAACCGGTTCGTATTTAAGGTTCGCGTCCCAGAGGATTGGGGTGATAAGGAACTCGTATGGACTCTCACCGCCAACGGAGAAACCCAGAAAGCATTCGCTTCGCTCAGGCTCGATTACGTCGTTGACAACATGATTATAGCATCCGAAACAGGTGCTCTTAACGCGGGCTTTAGTACCCCCGCATCACGCGCCAACACTCCGCCTGTTGTTTTACTAGAAGGAGATACGGTGCGCAACGCTACAGTTGGGCAGCGGGTCACACTCGTTGCAACCGTAGATGATGACGGGCTTCCTCGTGTGAGTACGAGAACAGAACAACCTGATACAAGCGATGCACCACCAACCCTGAGTGCACGGCAACTCCGTCCGCCATCACGGATAACTGTCGCAAAAGTCAACGGTCTACACCTGGCGTGGTTCGTATACCGAGGCGATGGTGAGGTGATGTTTGATCCCTTCCAGGTAAAGGTCTGGGAAGACTCACGGACTGGTAGCAATTCGCCTTGGTCGCCGTTATGGAGGGCACCGCCCGTCCCAGAAGACATGCGTTGGGAGGTTGGGGTAACCTTCGACCGCCCAGGGACATACGTACTTCGTGCTCGCGCTGATGACGGAGGTCTTTATGGGGATACACAGGTCAGGTTTATTGTCGCACCCATAAGCTAGCGGGAGTGACCTGAGTAAAATCAGTGTCCGCTCCGGCATCCCAAGAAAGTTTTCTGAGCGTGAGAAAGGCTACTCGGGAGCTCTTGCCCTGGGGCAGCCTTTAGGCAGAAAGTGACTTGCTGGCATTCAACTACCGATAACAGTCGGTATGTTTGGATTTCGTTCACGCTCCGAGTTCGGTACGTCGAAGCAAAGACGAGTCTGCCCATTAATAAGCGTGCCCCTCGGGTTATCAGAGAAGATCTCTGAGACTGCCTCAAAGTCCGGTAACTCAAGATCACCAGGAACAGTAGCTCCGCCCAGCGGACCTGCGTTCTCAGCCCATCTGCGTTGGTCACCAAGAGTCCGAGCTTCCAAGAAAAGTTCTATGGCACGCTCTCGTTTGAGCCGGGTCCAAGCCTCTACGTCTGAATCAGCCGTCCACTCGCCAAGTGGATCCCCACCGGCTTGCTGTGTAGTGGTTTGTGTAGTGTACGTCGCTCGCAGATCATTAATGATGGTCATCGCATCTTGCCAATCACCACCCACTAATGCGGCCTCAGCCTGGATTAGACGCATCTCAGCTCCACTGGCGAGACGAATCGGATCCTCCGGATCGTCATACTTCGCCTGGTTGCGCCACGGTGTTTGGCCAAAACCCAAAAGCGCCGCATTCGACCATGGGAATTCACTGTCAGCGAACCATCCCACCCTAGGATCTCCTGTCTCTTCCCAATAACCGGTCCCAGGAATGGGAGCCCCATTATTCGTGAGATCTGGTTGTTCGCCGTAGTAGGTATTCCACATCGTGTAAGCCAGATATGGCTGTCGGCCATTCGCCCACATAATCGTATTTCGTGTGGCTTGCTCTAGGTTGCTCATCTCGACTAGGTAGGTGAAATCACTCTCTACCGAAGCGGCATCAGAATACGCGTTAGACCAACTCGCTTCCCCATATGTCGCTAGGAATGCGCGAACTTGAGCACGCCCGGCATACGCTGCCGTCCTGAGCGAATCAGTGCTGGCTCTATTGATCGCCTGACTGAACTGTTCCTCAGCGCGCTTCAAGTAAACCAAACCGTCCTCGAGTGGGCCACCATTGATAACAGCTTCACACCAATTCTCACCTAGGACCCGGTTGGCATACCCCGCCCAGATGTTCGCCTGAGCCACCATGTCGCCCTCAACAGCCGCACCATCAAACAGAAGGATCGCCGTCTCAGCTATGAACCGCGCCTGTTGCGCATCTCCGAAGTGGCCTGAATAAGAGCCAGGTTGAATATGCCCTCCCTGAGCAGCTACTGAGTGGCCATACGCCCCAGTCTGACCACCCGGCATGATCTCACGTGCAACAATAGCCCCTGTATAGCCAATCCATCCTATCGCCTCATTTAGACGTCGTTGGGCCCCATTTACGAGCCCTGCCCGGGATTCTGGCTGAACCAGGAACTCATCCTGGATCGGTCCAGGGTTGGTGACTTCACAGCCCGTTCCGAGAATGAGCAATATAAAAGCCGCTACAAAACCCATCCTTCGGTCAGCCTTTTCTATTTGTTGCTTCCGCATATTGGCTCTCCGCTCAGAACGTGATTCGCAGAGATGCACGTAACACGATCGGCGCCGGTACGGTCTCTTCAAAGTTGTAGCCCTGCTGACCAGATGCATATGGATCGGACTGCGCCTCAGGATCCATGTAGGGCATATCCCTCATCCACAAGTAGGAGTTGTTCAAGGCGAGCGTCAGCGTTGCGTTACTCACTTTCTCTGGGAACGCAAAATCCATTGGAATCGTGGCGCTCACGCTCCGAACCTTGAAAAAATCACCCTTCCATACGTAACCCTCATACTCACTAGGATCGCAGCGAGCTTTCCAGATAGCTGGGATACCTGTCTTCAATTCGATCGAGTTTGCTGGGTCCACATAGTAGGGGAAGCAAAGAGGAGAGCGCACGCTCCGGGTGATTGACCAAACGGCCTCCGTCATGTAGAAACCGCCTTTGTAGTCTCCTCTAGCGGAAAGCACGATGCCCTTGGGAAGCCGCACGGTCATGCTCGGACTTATGAACGTCGTGGGTAGATTTGGCCCATAATTGATCCGCTCATAAACAGGGTCAGCAATTTCATCCGGGTTCGTAACAACTTCATTACGTACGTTACGGAGCGTACAGCCTTCATCACCGTTCGGTCCACAGTCCATACGGAGTTCATTCGTCTCCGGAATCCCAAGCTCCAAAACCTTTGAATCGTTCGTTGAATAGTTGAGGCCGATGTCCAGACCCCAGCTAGCACCTTGAATGAGTGCAGCATCCAGATCCACTTCAAATCCAACGTTCTGGATCTTGCCAATGTTGGTAAGGACGCTGTTCGTAAATCCGGTTGACGGAACCTGAGGAACGTTAAGCAGTGCGTCGTTCGTGATCTGTTCATAATACGTGAAGCTCGTTTCAATCCGGTTGTCCCACCACGAGGCATCAACCCCGTATTCGAGCTCTTCTGTAACTTCCGGACCAACATCGTCGTTCCCCACGTTCTCCGGCACAAAAGCTGGATTTCCTGCCAAACCTACTGGACTCCACGTCCGAACAGCATCAAACGCCCCCGGTGCTCGACCTGAACGCCCGAAAGCTGCCCGCAACTTCATCTCTCCGATGTCGGGATAAAAAGACTCATCGGATAAAATCCAGGAAGCGCTAGCCTTAGGATAAACCTGCAGACCAAAACCCTTACCAAAGGCACTGTTACCGTCTACTCGTGTTCCAACCGTCAAAAAGTACTTGTCTGCAATATCGAAAACATTTTGGAAGAAGAAACCTGAATTCCAGATCTTCTGCCGTACCTCAAATCCCTGGGTGATGGCGGCAGAATTCACTGTGGGCGAAGCCGCTCCAGGGAAGTTCTCACCAAATGCCTCGACCGTGCGCTCGTCTGCACCAGTGGCCTGCCCACCCCACGAGAAGTTTGACCGAATGGGCAGTTCCATTCCAAGCAAGTTGGCTGTGATGCTAAATGTGACCGTGCCAACGTAGTCAAACGAGAGCACCCGACTTTGGAACGTGTTGTTCAGCAGCGCACCCAACGGAACCTGCTTCCATGCAAACGGCCTGAGGTTACGATGCTCTTGTTGGCTCCAGTCGTATCCAATTGTGAGCCGGTTCGTGAGGTTTTCCATCGGCGCGTAGGTAATTACTCCGCCGGTGGTCATGCGCTCAACAGCCTGATCAAGCCTTTGGTCCATGAGTTCATTAAGAACAGCGGGGTCACCCGTGCCGAAGTAGTTACGTTCTGCACGGAACGCATTTAGCGTGATGCCCTGGGCGTTATTTTGCCCGTTTGTCATGGTCAACAACTGGTTCACGTATGCAGTGTTCCACTGTATGGTCATGTTCTCAGCAGGAGCCACAGTAAAGTTGCCACGGATGGCGTATTTCTCTTCGGTGTCGTTTGTCAGGTAGCCCTGCTGGTCAACAAACGACCCTGAAATGAAGTATCGGAGGTCTTGGCCACCGCCCCTGACTGAAAGATTGTACTGCTGTGCATAAGACTGATTGGCGTACTCTCCACAGGTATAGATCCCCGTGCACAGCCAGTGCTCCATGTTATTGTACGGCACACCTGATCCCGCAACGCCGAACTCCCGGCTCCAGGACTTGCCACCCTGGAGTTCTGCAGTCCAGACAGGAGCACCCTGAGTACCGCTTTTGGTAAAGACCTGGATGACACCTGCCGAGGCTTCGGTCCCGTAAAGCGTAGTAGCCGCCGATCCTTTAATAATCTCGATTCGCTCAATGTCGTTGGGATTGATGTTGTCGAGCGGGCTGACTGCGACGTTTGCACTACGACCACCGCGCCTGTCCGGTGGATTGATATCAGGAAGAGGCTCACTTCGAATACGAACGCCATCGATGTACACCAGAGGATGGTTACTCAGGGAGACACTGCTCTCGCCTCGTAGCCGAATGATCTTACTCTGTCCAACACTTCCGCCTCCATACACATCAAGCCCTGGAGCTGCAGCCTGCAAGAGATCAGATACAAGCACCGGTCGCTCAGGTAGGTTCGGAACGGCAATCTGTGATACCGTGTTTCCGATCTCTCTACGCCTGGCCGCTCCGGCTGTACCGGTGACCACGATCTCATCGAGTCCAAGGGCCACCGACTGCATCGAGAAGTCAGCCTCAACCGTCTGGCCAGCAACCACAGAAATTTCTCCGGTCACTGAACCAAGACCGATCCGTTCGGCAGTTAACTCATAGGTACCAGGTGGAACATTCAGCAGAATGAACCGTCCGTTTTGCCGAGTAAGAACACCGAGGCCCGTTCCCGGTATGTAGACCTGTACTTCACTGAGCGGAGCACCCGTCTGGACGTCGGTCACCTGACCGACGATCTGGCCGTTTTGAGCTTGGGCTTCTGTTGAGATCGTTACGAGCGCCATTAGCACAGCTAAAGCCGTACCCGTGAAAACCCGATTAGCGCCCATCAATATGCTCCTTCCCCTGCTGGCCGGAGTCCATGCTAATTCAGATGCCAGCAATGGGGAGCAGGAAATGTTAAGTGGAAACGGACAATACCCGACCAGTTTCCTTGTAGTCAAGCGAACCCCCTGAGTAGGCCGCCGGTACCCAAATCGCTCCAAGAATTTCCTGGGCTTCCATAGACTGGGAGCCACAGATCATCCGATTGGAATTGAGAAGAGGTTTAGCAGAAATTCAGGAGGGTCATCGCCTGGAGTCGTCGGTACTGGGTTGATGATTTCCAAGCC
>Ga0209228_1000344_pt1 | contig 24203 bp, 27 predicted proteins | sample METZYME_3_150m_FD_187547 | JGI IMG/M metagenome (GOLD analysis project Ga0209228, IMG submission 187547) | Marine microbial communities from oxygen minimum zone in mesopelagic equatorial Pacific - METZYME_3_150m (SPAdes) (version 2) | ecosystem: Environmental > Aquatic > Marine > Oceanic...
GTCCCTATGTATCAAGCGGCAGTAGCGACTAGCGCTAACTACTACATGGAAGGGAACGTCAGTCCTATTGTTCACCCATTAACAAAGAAGGAAGTTAGGAGCAAAAAGAGTATTACAGTTTTTGCATCAAGTTGCATGCTGGCTGACGCATTAACTAAACTAGCTTTTCTGGACCAAGATCTTATGTCAGTTATAAGCTTATATGGCGCCAAAGCAATTTCTCTAGATGACAACGGCAATGTTCAAGATTTGTGTGAAATTTAATTGCAAACAAGGTACCCGCACCAACTTTATATAAAGGTGGGCAAGGCATGGACGATAAATCAAAATCAATCCCTGTGGAAGCAAGTGAGGTGTTTTTTTCAGCGAGTGCGGGGGCAATAAAAGTTAGAAAACCTTACCAAGTATGGCTTTTCACTCTTTTTGCTATCGCATGGTGTAGTGGCGTGGCTTTTTTTGTTCTTAAAACCTGGTTCATGGTCGAAGGGGACTTTGGCCCTGAAAAGCATCCGTGGCAATTTCCCGCTTTGCAGGTCCATGGTTTTACAGCTTTCTTAATGATGATTACTTTTGGCTATTTTATTGGAACCCATGTGCAACATTCTTGGAATGTAAGGCCAAGACGTATCTTTGGGATAATACTAGTTGTATTCCCGGTATTCCAGATAGTCACATCATATTTGCTTTACTACGTAGATTGGAAACGCGATTCACGTGCGATCTTGGAGTATATGCATCTAGGTGTGGGATTCACATTACCATTTATTTTAGTCATACATGTTTTTTTACCAAAATATATACAGAAAAGAAAAATAAGGCTCATGCAGCAAGTAGGTTAGGTAAAAACCATGGAGCGCAAAAGAAATGGGAAATTTAATTCAAATGAACAAATTAAATCGCCGACAAGTTTTAAAAGAAATTAAATAGATAGTATAGAGGGAAAGTACCCATAATCTAGTTCCAACGAAAGAAAGGTGCTGAGATGAAGAAAATTATCCTAAGTCTTACCTTAATGTTTATCTTATCGTTTTTTGGCGTTTCTTGCCAAAGTGATCAGGGATTCTCGTGTGGTGCCAAGCCAAACTTCGATCTTGTACTTGTGGGAGATGAGTGGCAATGCAAAGAAACTTCTGGTGGTTAAAAAGGTGGTGGTTATTCGAGAGCTGGTTTGACCGCGTAGTGGTGAGAGATTGTTTAATTTAATAAAGAAACCCAAAAATTAAAAAAATGAATAAGTTAAACCGTAAAACGCATTTTTGGGGGTCGTGTGTATGCGCGATCCCGGTCTTAATAGTCATTACCACAGGGATAGTGCTTCAGTTAAAAAAAGAATTTGCTTGGGTTCAACCGCCAACAATGCGCGGTAGTTTAGGAAGCCCAAAAATAACATTTGAACAAATTTTAAATACGGCAAAAAAAGTACATGAAGCTGAAATAAACGATTGGAAAGATATTGATAGATTGGATGTTCGTCCTAAAAAAGGCGTGATAAAGATTCGTTCAAAAAATAGATGGGAAATACAAATCGATCATCAGACCGGTAAGGTTATGCAAGTTGCATACAGACGCTCAGATCTTATTGAATCAATACATGACGGAAGTTTCTTTCACGATAAAGTGAAAATTGGGGTATTTCTTCCTTCTGCGATTGTGCTCCTAATTTTATGGATAACAGGGGTTTATCTTTTTATAATTACAATGCTTCAAAAAAATAAAATAAAAAACATAAAAAGTAATACCAGCACTGAATATAGAGTTGAAGCTTAATCGTTTTGTAAGAAAAATTTCGATAATATTTGTAGGTGTTTTGTCTGTTGGTATTTCCAAACCTTGTCATGGTTTTGATAATTATGACGGTAAAATATCTATAAGTCGGAATGTCAAAGAGGTAGTCCTATCTGCTGAAACAGATTATCGACATGACGGAGACGATATCTTTCATCGTCACTATGATGTTGGCGCAAACGTTTCCTTACCTTTTTTTGGTGAAGGTTGGTCTGTTCGCATCAACTTTCGATCTGTATATAAAAAATCAGATGAAGGGAACTGGGAGTTAGAAAAGAGGCCTCATGGACAGATTCAAAAAATATTTAAGACATCCGCAACAAAATGGTTCCCTGAAATAAAGTGGGGAATAAGAACTCGACAAGAGGGTAGGTTTAAAGAAAATGACACCCATGTGACACGTAATCGCAGTCGTATTAAGATAAAATCAGGCAGAAAATTTCTGAAGGTAAAGCCTTTTATTAGCAACGAGTTTTTCTACGATTTTGATAAAGGGGAATACAACAAGAATAGATTAAATGTAGGAGTTGATTTGCCTGAAATTAACAAAATCGCATCCAGTATCTATTATAAATTAACAGCTGATTTAGATGACGATGAATGGGTAAATACCTCTAGTTTAGTGCTTAAGATAGGGTTTTAAAGTAAATGGCTATTATTTGTGCCTAATAATTCATCAATTTAGACTTATTTCTATGAATGGAGAGACGAGGTTGGGATCCCTCAGCATTTCGCGTATCATTGATCGATACAACTTATAAATTAAGAATGATTAACAGAAAATTTAAATCATCCTTTTCCATAGCAGCTATATTTTTTATTATAGTTGGTGGGTGTGGGGGGAGAGCTGCTAACCCAATAATGATTTCTCAGGTTGGTGATAAACACAAATCATGCGAGTCTCTTAAAGTTGAGATGAGTCAACAGCAGCAACAAATGTCGCGGTTGATACCTAAGACCAAAAAGGCAGTTGGTAATACTCTTCTTGGTGGGTTTGGAGTGATTTTTCCATTCGTATGGTTAGCAATGGACTTTAACGATTCGGAACAAGTTGAATTTAACGCCCACTGCCAACGTTATAAACACCTATCTTCAATAGCCGCGGGTAAAAAATGTGAGTTTGGCTCAACCCAAACTTGTTCTGAGATGGAGTAACCCCTATTAATCTATTTGCACAAATGAATTTTAGTTTTTAAAAGCGAGTTGAAAAAGAAGTTGACCCCTTACCTTACTGAAATATAGGGGGCGGTTTTTTTGTAATTTATATCTTGATCAACTTGTTCATCGCATTAATAACGCGGAAAACGCCCTGTCCGTCGATCATTTGCTTTGCTTGTAAGCTCATTGATTCTAGTTTTCGTTTTCCGAAATTGAGGGCTTCGCGGAGTTTTTTCACGTCGTACTGGGCGCCTATTCCTAAATTGATCGCGGCGCCTGACTTTTCTACAAATCGAGCTTTGGTCTGCTGGTGTGCAACTTGGTTTACGACAAATGCAGGCGTACCTACTGCCATAGCTTCGTGAAGGGTTACACCGCCAGAACAAATCACCGCGTCATGTTCCCATAAAGTTTGAGCCATATTGGATATTGGACCTAGAACATTCAATAACTGGAACTGGTTTGAGAGTTTGTTAAGATCAGGTGTATTATTCGCGTTATGTCCAATTAGAACCGTCAACTTTAGGTCATTTTTTTCTTGAAGCAGAAAACGGGTTAAAGGAACGGTCAGATTTTTTGGGTCGGTAGCCCCCATACTTATCAATACCTCCTGAGAGGAAGTCTCAAAATGCCGTGACTGGCTATGGTAATAAGCAAAATCTGGATGTAATACGGAATAATCGGTTCCAAGTAACCCGTTAGTTGAAGAAGGAAGATTTTTGGTTTCTGAAGGGGCTAAGTTGCAGTCTATAAGAATATCTACATGATTACGCCCAACTCCCAAATCTTCAAAACTAGCAATATAGCGAGTATGTTTTTTAACTGAACAAACTAATGATTCAGTTGTGTCTTGTATATCAAGAACAACAAAATCAAAAAAATTGTCTAAGTGTTTGGCAACAGAAGGCTCGGGAGCCATAATTACCGAGGTGAACCCGGTCTGGGTTAGCAAGTCAATAGCAGGGGCAAAGTTTGGAATATAAAAAGAAACATCCCACCCTTGTTTTTTTAATTCGTTCGCTAGATTAATTTGGCGGTATATATGTCCCATCCCATCAGAAATTGATGCTTTGCAATGAACTGCTACTGAGGGCATGGTTTTTAGCGCAAATGCGGAGAGTTTACGTTGATACGGGAAAGAATTTCTCGGTCTGAATATAAAACATCTGACTGTTCTATGGATCGCCCTCTAAGTGCTCTCGGGAGTCTTTTTAGTGCTAGATAAAAGGCGACCCAGAACCGTGACTTTAATCGGAATAAATCACGTAATAAAAAGAGAGGAATATAAAATAGAAATGTGAGTGTCATGGACCGATCAAGGATATTTTTCCAAACAAAAAGATAATTGTTTCGTGCAGAGATCAAAGAAATGCGCCGGTGTTTTTCTTGCCGAGTGATTGTCGCCTGTACTTTATGGTACGCGATGGACTGTGGTTCATAATGGACCTTCCATCCGCGTTTGAGTGCTCGGTAGGAGAGATCAATTTCTTCATAATAAAGAGGGTGGTACATCGAGTCAAAGCCACCCAAGTCTAGGTATTTTTGTCGATTGACCATGAAAGCACCACCGCAAGCAAACAGGGTTTGACTATTATCTCCCGGTGGTTTTTCATAAAGATGGAAATGCCCTTTCTGAAAGTAGCCACCCCTATTTCCATATAAAAAGGTGGTTTGATCAAAAGCAAATATTTTTCCACTAACTGCGAATGTATCTTTATTTTTAAAATGCTGAATTAGATAGTACAAGGCTTTTTGGTCAAGTTTAATATCATTGTTCATGGGCATGACAATTTTTGAATCTGCCAAATTTACGGCGTAATTATTAGCTTCTTGAAAACCTAGGTTTTGTGGAGTTTTCTCGGTGCGTACTTCAGGAAATTCATCATATAAGACTTTCAGGCTATTGTCAGTACTACAGTCGTCTATCACCATTACTTCATATGAATGGTGACGGTCAAACTTCACAGCCTCAAGAACTGATGGGAGACACTCTCTAAGGAGACTTGACCCATTCCAGTTGGTTATAATGAGAGTAATATCTGGTTTCATTGGGTTTACGTAGTGGAGATTTAACTATTAATTTATATTCTCTATTTAGCGGGTAAATCGAAGGGGTCCTTGATGTATTTTAAACCAGATTTCACCAAAAAGGAGAGATAATTTTTTGCGGTCTAAAAAATTTTAGTTAGTAAATAATAGTTTGATCCAACATTTAAAAAGATTTAGTCTTTAACTGGTGTATATTTGAATTGGCAAAGCGTTCCAAGTTTTGCAAACAGATTAGTTAGTTTTAAGTCCACGTAATCCTTTCTTATCTCATATGGTATTTTGTCAAACTCGCATGCAGTTGGAATATAATCAACCCTGCCAAAACGTATGAAGAACTCCGCGAACCAACATTTTTTAAATTTAAAGTTTAACTCAGTTTCACTTACTTTTTTGATATCGGGCATGAAATGTTCCCAGCTAAAAACATTTTCAAGATTACCATGGCTTGAATCGACAAATGCTTTGAATGGATCCTTCGAAGCTTTCTCATTGGCGGCTACTTTTCCCATTTCAGGTTTTACCCATTCATGAAGGGCGTGGCTTATATATTGTCGAGATCGATCAATTCTAATATTATAATCTTCAAGAACGTTATGAGCGGTATAAATAAATAATGCAATAATTGTCAATCGCTGGGTTGCAGAATCGAGTTTTTCTCCATTTTCGTATTCCCATAACTTTACAAATAGTTCAGTTATTTTATCTTTTTCGATTAAAACATCTTCTGTGTCTAAATGTTTCAGAATAGGTTCTATATACGCGGCGGCTTTTTGGACAGACTCTGAATCTGTTGATATTTCGCTGTCTTTGTTTTCAGTCATAGCCAAGCTTTCCAAAAAAATAGTTTATAAAAAATATTCTAAAGATAGGAAAAATCACGCCCCATTATTATTATGGTCGAGTTATTCTCCAAAACTCAATTACATATTCTAAAACTAGCATACTGCGGGGCAAAGGATCAAGGGTATTAGAGTTGAAACTTGGGATGAGAATAGCATTAATGGTAGGATTGAGTGTTTTCGTGTAGATTTTTTAAATTTTAATTTGTTAAATTAATGAACCAGAACTTTTTTGATGTAGTGATTATCGGTGCTGGAGTTATCGGGCACAGTATAGCTTTTAGATTAAAGCAATCTCGACCAGATATTAGTGTGGCTATTATCGGTGATCCTATGAATTCTGTCATGGCTTCCCGAGCTGCAGCAGGAATGCTGGCTCCTTTTGGTGAATGTGATGATGCGGATAGATTTTTTAAATTTTGCCGAGAATCTCTTTTAAAATACCCTAACTTTATAGAGAACCTGACTTCAGTAAGTGATGTTCCCGTTTACTTTTCCATGAAAGGTTCTCTCATACCAGCATTGTCATTTGAGGATGGTTGGGATAGTAAAATCCGTTTTTTTTGTGAGCAAAATGTCCCTTATGAAATTTGGTCGTCTGATAAACGGCGACAGCTAGTTCCTGCGCTTTCGGAGTCCTGTGGTGAAGTAATGTGGGTGGGAGAAGGTCAGGTTAGTAATAGAGAAATGCACGATGCCCTTGTGACTGCCTCTAGAAGACTGGGAGTTGAGATTTTTGAAAAGAACGTAACTGGATTTGTTCGCGACTCTTCAGTAATAGAAGCAGTAGTTGCCGATTTACTTGAAGTTAGGGGGAAAAAGTTTGTCATGGCGTCTGGAAGTTGGTCGTCGAAGTTGGGAAGTATTCTCGATCTGTCACTTCCCTTAAAACCTATTAAAGGCCAAATGTGCCGAATGCAGGTGGAGAGCGATCAGCTTGACTATACAGTCCACGGTTTGATGACATACATTGTGCCCTGGAGGAGTGGCAACGGACTTGTCATAGGAACGACCATGGAAGATAAAGGTTTTGACTCCACAATTCAAGAAGATGTGACTCAGGGGCTTATTGATCGAGCAGCAAAGGTAATACCATGTCTTAAAGGTGCTCGATTAATAGAGAGTTGGGTTGGTTTGCGCCCAGCTGCTGACGACTTGATGCCTGTTATGGGAAAAAGCTCTCGCTATAAAAATCTTTTTTATTCCACAGGGCATTATAGAAACGGGATATTGCAAACACCTCAGCAGGCAGATTACTTAGTAGAAACAATTTTAGAAACTCTTGCTGATGAAATATATGAGTTTTCTCCAGATCGTTATAATTTATAATTCAAAAAAATATTTTTATGTCTAGTGTTGATGGCGGGATAGATGACCTTGAACGTGATTTAAGAAATATTTGGCATCCTTGTACCCAGATGCAGGAAGAAGAATCGACACCTCCGCTTCTTATTGAGAAAGGTGATGGTGTGTACTTGATTGACAGGAATGGCAAACGATATATAGACGTAATTTCGTCTTGGTGGGTAAACCTGTTTGGTCACAATCACCCCCGTCTTAACAAAGCCCTAAAAGAACAGCTAGATCAGATGGCACACGTAATGTTTGCTGGCATTACACATCTTCCAGCCATTAATCTTGCTGAGTCATTAGTTGAGCTCACACCTCCAAACTTAACGAAGGTGTTTTTTTCCGATAATGGTTCAACTTCCGTCGAAATTGCTCTTAAAATGAGTCTTCAGTTTTGGCAACAAACTGGGAAAATACAACGAACGAGGTTTATTTATCTTTCCGGTGGTTATCACGGAGAAACTCTCGGCGCTTTATCAGCTTGTGGAATAAGTTTGTTTCGAGAAAAGTTTGAAAACGCACTTATGGATAATCTGGAGGTTCAAGGTCCTGACTGCTACCGATGTCCATATGACCTTAAACCTGAGAGTTGCAAGGCAGAATGTTTTGAATCTATGGAGAAAGCACTTGAGAATAATAGGGGGACAATTGCAGGGGTAATAATTGAACCACTGGTTCAGGGTGCATCGGGGATGAGAATGTATCCTCCGATTTATCTTAAAAAACTCCAAATGGCTTGTGAAGATTTCGAAGTTCATACGATATATGATGAAATTGCAGTTGGGTTTGGCCGAACGGGTTCTCTTTTTGTTTGTGATTGTCACGAATTAAACCCTACGTTTCTCTGCTTATCAAAGGGCATCACCTCAGGTTACCTCCCACTTGCAGCTACGCTGACAAGCGATCAAATTTATCATGCATTTTATGGTGAAGCAGCATCTACAAAACTATTTATACATAGTCACAGCTATTCCGCAAATCCTTTAGCTTGCGCTTGTGCGAATGAAACCTTGTCTCTGCTAACAGAAAATAATTTTATGCAAAATCTAAAGCCTAAAATCACACTTCTTGGAGAATTGGGTGATTCCTTCAGTGAGTTAAAGGGGTGTGGTGAGTTCAGGCAAAAAGGAATGATAGCTGCTATTGAGTTAGTGCGTGATAAATTGAGTAAGGATCCTTTTCCTTTGAAAGATCGAGTTGGATATAAGATTTATCTTGAAGGACTTAAGCGGGGAATTTTTATGAGGCCATTGGGAAATATTATTTATTTCATCCCCCCTTTGATTATTACAAATGAAGAAATAGAGACTATGATGGGCGCAGCATTTGAAAGTATTGAAGCGGTGCTTCGTTAAATACTCCACAAGAAAGGATAGCTTTTAATGTATGAGGTGAAAGTAAAAACTGGATTTTCAGCCGCGCATCAACTGCGCTACTACGATGGTAAGTATGAAAATTTACATGGTCATAACTGGACTGCAGTCGTTACCGTAGAAACTAAGGAGTTAGATGAGATTGGGCTTGGGGTTGACTTTGTAGTTCTTAAAAAAAATGTTGTGGATATTTTAAGCCGCCTAGACTACAAAAACATCAATGAAGTCCCACCTTTTGATTTAAAGAATCCTTCTGCTGAAAATATTTCTAGGTGGTTATTTGACGAATTGGCTACTTTGATAAATTGTGATAATGCGCGTTTAAAAAGGGTTGAAATTAAAGAGTTCGATGATTGCGGTGCAGCTTATTTTGAATAGTAAAATAATTTATTGTGATTACAAAACCGGTGTCCTTGTCATTATGAGGATTATTTTTCCATAAGGGGGTCTAAATGCCGCTGTGGTTGATAGTTGGTATTGGTAGCTTTATAGGTGGTATTTTGCGGTATTGGATTAGCGGATGGATTCAAAGTGGCGTCCTTACGTTCCCTTTGGGAACGCTTAGTGTTAATTTTATAGGTAGCCTAATTTTGAGTCTGATAATGTATGTTTCTGAGCACCTAGGGCTTTTTAGTGAGGAGGTTCGAATTTTTTGGACAATTGGCCTCTTGGGATCGTTTACCACAATGTCAACATTTAGTTATGAGTCTTTTCGGTTACTTGAGCAGAATGAACATATTTTATTTGGACTCAATATTGCCACTACTCTTATATTGACCCTTGCCGCTGTTTATATTGGCAAGCTCATCGTGCTTAATCTTTTAGTAGAGGTAAAATGAAAAATAAGCCTGAAACTGTACCACTGTATGGAGCGTTAAATATAATTAGTATTTAAAGAAGTGTTTTTATTTTTTGAGATGAGAGATTATGAGAATTATTAATGCTGTTAGATTGAAGATTAATAGAAGATAAGCCCATTTAATAGTATTGGTTTGTTTGGTGCCCAATAAAACTTGGCGCTGATTTTTTCTCGTATCGGTCTTACTTGACGATTGTTGGGACAAAGATATTAATTTTTTTTCAAGGGACTGATTCAGGTTAATGAGATTGTTATTTTTACTTTGTAATTTCTCGATGGTATCTTTTAGTTGAAGTCTTTCTACTTTTAATGCTTTTGTTTTTTCTGTTTCCCGAAGCAAAGCTTCTTCAGGACCCAAAGTCAGGCCATCCTCTTCATAAGGGTTTTCCCAGCTATCATCCATGAAAGCTCACTTTCCGTGAAATAAAAGGCTTGTGTTATCCAATTGATTTAAATGGTCAGTGCTTAGTTTTAAATTACCTGCGAGAGCAAATTCAGATACTTGGTCTGGTTTTCGCGAGCCAACAATTGCAGTTAGAATATTTTTTTGTTCAAGTACCCACGCAAGAGCAACTGAAATTGGTTTTGTTTTAATTTCTTCAGCAATATTATTTATCAAGTCTCTAACGGGTTTTGATTTTGTTAATAGAGGTTCTTGGTAAAGTTTGTTCCATTTGCGGGCTGGGAAATTAGTCGCTTCATTCGAAAGGCGGCCCGCTAGTAAACCTTGGGCCGTTGGAGAATAAGCCATGTATCCTATTTCATTTTTATGACATATCTCTCGAGTTTTCCCCTCATAGTTTCTTTGAAGAATATTATAAGGTACTTGGTTAATACAGAACTCCTTAATTCCTTTACCCAGTCGCAAAAGATCTTGTTCCATAAAATTTGACAAACCTACTGTGATTGCCTTTCCACTTTTTTTAAGTTCTTCCATTAGAACGCAAAGTTTCTCACTTTGTTCAATACTTTTAAAGTAAGTACTTGGAAAGTGAACAAGGTATACATCAATATAATCTCGATTGAGTGCCTTAAGTGAGTTATTTAACCTTTTATGATAATCCTTAGATGTTAAAGATGCATCGGGCCAGATTTTGGAAATAATAATGACATCTTGCTTTTTGTGCCCTAATGCTTTTCCTAGTCGACGTTCAGATTCGCCATCACCGTAACCCTCTGCAGTATCAAAAGCACTTATACCTAACTCAAGAGCGTTTTTAACTACAGCATCAGCAGCTTGGGGTGAACAAATATTTCCCCAACCTTCACTAGGTGCGATTTGCCAACAGCCAAATGTAATCACACTCCAATCCTTTTTAAGGCCTTTACATTTTATATAACGCAAATCACCACCTTACAAAACGAATTTTATGAAAATTATAGTAGCGTGGTCTGTTATAACGAGACTGTGGGTAATCAAACTCGATATAAAAAGGATCTAGATTGTAGCTCTTTTCAGTTTTTGCTTGCCGAAAGTAATAACCCACTATAAGAATAAAAAAGCCAGTCAAAAAAATAAATATTGCAAATAGGGTGCCTATAATAGCCGGGAACATGAAAAATAATACAGCTGACATAACTAAAAAAAAACCAAAAAAAAGAATACTTTTAGTCGCTAATTTATGTCCTTCAGAAAGTAAACTGTCTAGAGATGTAAAGTTGTTTTTAAACATAATTATGCTCCTAACTATTATCTAATACATAGATGAAATTCAGAAGCAGACTTGTCAAGGCTAGCACTTCCAAAATTTTTTAGTTTAACTTAATTATCTTTATGTTCATTTATCCAGGTTCTAGCTAACTTTTGAGCTTCTGAGATTTGGTTAGGGGACATAAACTGTTCAATTTTTTCTTTTTCCTTGGCCCCAGTGATGTTGAACCATTTGTGAGCTTGAATATAATCTAACTTACCTGTTTGCTCGTTAGCGTAAAGATGTCCAAGGTTTGACTGTGCCATAGGTTCACCTTGTTCTGCTGCTAGCGTATACCATTTTATTGCTTCTGTATAATCTTGAGATACACCTTGTCCATCCTCATACATGCATCCAAGGAAAAATTGGGCTTTTGCATCTCCTTTTTCTGCTGGTAATGAAATCCATTTGAATGCTTTTTGGTAATCTTGAGGGACTCCTTGTCCATTGTCATACATTACACCAAGACTAAACTGAGCTTTTAAATCGCCTTGTTCTGCTGCTAGAGAATACCATTTAAAAGCCTTTTCAAAATCTTGTATTTGTTCTTCATGGTAATACATCCATCCAAGATTATGTTGTGCATCGACATGACCTTGTTCTGCTGCAAGTAAATACCAGTTAAATGCCTTTTGATAATCTCGAACTACACCTTGTCCATTTGCATAGATTACTCCAAGGGTGAACTGAGCAATGGGGTAACCTTGTTTCCCAGCAGCTAAAAACCAATCCAACGCTTTTTTATGATCTCGGTTAACTCCTTGTGCTCTTCTATATAAAACACCAAGGTTAAATTGAGCTTTTCTGTCCTCTTGTTTTGCTGCTAGAGAATACCACTTAAATGCTTCTTGATAATTTTTTTCAACGACTTGTCCTTTGTAGTGCATCAATCCTATTTTATATTGAGCTTCTGCGTGTCCTTGTTCTGCGGAAAGTAAATACCAGTGATAAGCTTGCTGATAATCTTGTTTAACTGCCTGCCCAATTCTATAGAGAAAACCAAGGTGAAACTGGGCTTCTGCGTCTCCTTGCTCGGCTAATGGTTTAAATACTTCGAAAGAGACTTGGTAGTTACCCTCATTCAATGCCTCTACAGCTTCGCTTAGTTTTTTTTCTACATTTTCCATTGGCCTAGGCTCGTTAGAAATAGTCTAGAAATCATATCAATTATTTGAAAATTGTTCCTTTGAGTTTCGAAGTTGACTGGATAGAGGTAGGTTGTTAAAAAGTTTTTTAAAGTCTTTCTTTTGTTGTTCTAGAGAACGCTTTGTATTTATAACACGTGGGCTTGGATGGTATAGGGGAAATAAAATAAGTTTTCCAATAGGTAAAGGACTTGCGACGACGTCTGCCAATTTATAGCGTGTAGAAAAAATCCTATTAATGGCTTCTAGCCCTACTCCACCAACTGTCGAAACTATTTTTGGAGTTAGGATATTTATTAAGTTTTCTAAAAAGGGAATACAGTTATCAATTTCTTTTGTGGTTGGGCGTCGGTTTTTACCATCTTTAAGCGGGTTGCATAATACCGCATTAGTAATAAAAATATTTTTTCTCTTTAACCCGACATGATTTAGAAGCTGTTCAAAGTTGTCTCCAGATCTATCGCCGTGAAAAGGAATCCCGGTTCGTCCTGAGCCAAAGCGACCGGGTGCTTCGGCAACAAATACAAGATCTGTATAGATAGAGCCGTTTTTCGAACTTAGTATTGCAGGGAGGTCAGACATCGCAGGACAAAGCCTACATTGGGAGGAGTTTTCTGATAGCTTTTGAAATTTTTTTTTTATCGAACACAGCTCAACTTCCATCATCCTTTTTTTCTTCTTCATCTTCATCATCATCTTCTTCGCTTGATCTGCAAATAATAAAAAAACCGACAAGCATCAGGATACTGGCAATACTTGTTAGCACCATGTCCATATGCTTAGTCTTTAAAAGGGTTTGATGGTTGCAAGATAGATTATACCTGCCCCAATTAGAAAAATCGGGATATGTACCATCATCGCGTATTTTTTTGGCAATATCTCAGCCTGGATCTGCTTACCATTGAGAATGCCAAATACAACTAGTATGATCAGTAATAAAAGTTTAAAGGATATCCAGTTGTTTTGGTCTTGAGAGAACACACCTGTAAAACTCGCCAATATCATTCCAGAAATTATAGTGACCCCTAAAATAGGATAATAAATAAATTTGTGAATTCGTTTTTGTACATTTTTTACACCAGCGACCTCTTCATGTTTTTTAAGTCGTAAACGAAAGACAACAATTAATGACTGAAGAAATAGGGTCCCTACAACGAGACACATTGATATAATATGCAAAGTTAAGATAAAATTTTTCATAGTTAGTCTGTCTAGAGTTTAATATTTAAGAAACATTTTAAACGGGTGGCAGTTGATCCTTTTTCCAGTAGACACTGCTTGCTGCAATCAATGCCATTCCTATCCCACAATAAATTGAAGCCACTACGACATAGCCCCCAAAATATGCGTTGAATTCTCTAAGTAAGAACCCAAGTATTATCATTCCTGCTATTAAACCGTAAAACGGACCAGAAAAAATATGATGGATGCTTAGTGGGGGAATTAATTGGTTAATTCGATTTCGGTTTCGAAGAGCCGTTTTGCTAAGAACAAACTTCCCTTTAAGTATGCCTAAAACGACTCCAAGAATAATAGAAATAATGAGAACCCCATTACTGGTGTTTTGCTCTATTACAGCTAATTTATAAAGATCTGAACCTCTATAGATTAAAAACAAACCGACTATGACCCAAATAAATCCGGCTACTTGTAGTAATCTTTGTTTATCCAATTCATATCCCCCTAAAATAAGTCCCTGCGATTTATGAGATAAAAATGCAGCAGGAAGATTTATTTAATTTTAAATTAATTGTTATAAAAATTATTCAACCAAATCTTTAATACGAACTGGTCTAGCCGCCATGCGTCCAGTTTTGCTTTTAAATAAAAGCCTCACTTCACCATTCCTTAAATCTAGAATATAACCTTCATTGCCTAACATCGCTTCGTGAATCCAAATAGTAGGCAGAGGCCCTTTTGGGAAAACTGGATCAAGGTATATTTTTTTTTCATACTTATCATAGTTTTCGCTATCTATATCGTAAAGTGTTTGTGCTTCTACAATGGTTGGAAGTCTCCAGTCATTGTGTCCGGCAAATTTAATACCACCTAGGTTTAGAGCATAATTATTGGCTTCATCCCAACTGAACCACTTCGTTTCCTTTTGCCAGGAATCTTCTCTAAGCCAAGTTAGGTTATTGGTTGTGTCGGTAACAGTTCCATCTCCGTTATCTCGGTAAACAGGTTTCATGAATTATAAAAACAAGTCTGTTTGAGGTTTTTAAGGGATTTTATCCAAAGATAAGTTGTTAAGACGCTCTTTTAGTTGTTCGATATTGAAATTGTCTAAACACTCAAGATCTTTTCCTATTAGTATTTTTGAAAATGACCGCTGTAGTAAGCTATTCGACCAACATATGAAAGGAGTTCGCCGTAAGATTCGTTTAACTGTATCACGTGAAATTTTAACATTGACGTTAGATTTTAACAAATCATGATTGTCATGGAGTTCTGCCACTGTTTCCATTGCCATCCATAATGGCCAAATACAAAATAATCGAATCCTTGCATAATTTCTTGGGATCGCAAGTATGAAACCCAAAGCATCATTAAGGTGACTAACTGTTTTGTTAAGAAGACTTTTTAAAACTTTTAAATCATTTTTAGGTGATTCCCCGGCATGAAATTCGTCAGGAGTTAATCCATTGGTCTCGATATAACTTTTTGGCACATATGACCAACCTCGTCCTCGATCCACAACGATGTCCTTTGAGATGTTTGTAATCTGAAGGCCGAGACCAAAAGAAACAGCTTTTTCTTTCATCACCTTTTTATTTTGGCTAGATAGGTCTGGAATTTCATTTATAAACAGATTGCATAACATTTCACCTACGGCACCGGCAACAAAGTAGCAATATTCTTCTAGTTCATTCGCGTCTTTCAATAAAGTAATTTTCTCTACTCCAAATTTTTTTTGGAAATACGCCATCCCCTGCGCCATCGTGCAGACAGAAGAGATTATATGTTGCTTATGGTCTTTTTGGATCGACTCGAAAATATTAAAAACCCTTTGGATATTTTTTAAGAGGTCAATATCTTCAGGACTACCGTCAACCACAGACGTGTGATTTATCCATTTATCCAACGTAACGCTTCTATTTTTTGTATCTTTTAAGATAGAGGCAAAATCAAGTAGAAGTTTTATTTTTTGAGAAGAGTCAAGCTTGCAGGCATCCTCCACTGTGTCAATTGCGCGGCAAAATAGGTAAGCAACCAAAATACTTTTATGAAGATCGCCTTTCAGCACCGAAATATTCAAGGCAAAAGTTCTACTTACTTTCGGTAGCACTGTAACGCAGTAGTTCCAATCGTTCATAAATAAAGCAGTGGGTTAAGTTCTACTATCTGAAATTCCCTAAATAGAAAAAATGTAAACTAGCTAAGAAATACTTAGCAGGAATCAGGCTATTAACATTGGATGTGAAAAGTAGAGAGCTGTTAGTGAAGAACTGAGCTAATGAATGACGGGTTCTAAATCTATTTCTTCAGCAATTTTTAAAATAGCGTTATGAGCTTCACTTATGACATGTTCGGGAGTGCTTGTGCCTGCAGTTATTCCCACATGTTTTTTTTTGTAAAACCATTTCTTTTTAAGCTGTGAAAAAGATTCAATATGATGTGCCGCAATTTTTTTTTCCTCGCACACTTGAACTAGTTTTTTTGTATTTGATGAGTTGTATCCACCAATTACAATCATTAGGTCAACTTGATCTGCCAAGTCTCTGACAGCAACCTGTCGATCACGTGTTGGTTGGCAAATAGTGTTGACGAAATATACTTCGTCAACATAATCCCTGTTTCTAATTTGGTTCACCAGGTGCTCCACTTTTTCTACCTGTAAAGTTGTCTGGCTTACAATTCCCAGCTTTCTTTTCCCTGCCGCGCTTATTTTTTCTATATCACTTTCACCGCTAATGACGAGATAGTTCTCGAGATCACCTACAATACCTTTTACCTCGACATGGTCTTGCTGGCCAATTACAACAGGGTAATATCCTTTTGTTACCATGGACTTGATGGTTTTATGCACCCGCATCACTAGAGGACAACTGGCATCGTAGACAGTGAACCCGGCATCTTCAAGCTTATCTTTTGTTTTCTGCGCCGCTCCATGAGCGGTTATCATTACTTTCTTAGTTTTGATCTGGTCTATGGCATCAATATTGTTTACTAGGGACACGCCATTTTTTCTAAGCGACTCATTAATTTGTGGATTATGGACCAATTGACCGACAATTGTAAGATTGGCTCCAAACTCTGGAGTCATTGCCATAGTTATAGCGTCCTCGACACCAAAACATGTTCCTAAAGCGTTGGCAAGCGATACTTTCATTATTTTATTAACTCTTGAGTGGATGATATTTTTATTATAAAAGTAGCAAGTAGATTTTAGCAAAACCAATAGAACTTGCCTAGGAAAATGAAGCTCGGCCCTTTGGTCACTTCATGAATATGTTTTTAAGTGTTTGTAGAGTAGTTTGTCGTCCAATGTCAGCGATAGATTCTGTGAGAGGAATACTCTTAGGGCAAACTTCTACGCATACTTGAGCATTACCACAATCGGTAATTCCACCTTCGCCCATAACAGCGTCTAACCTTTCTTCCTTTAGCATAGATCCAGAAGGGTGAAGATTGAATAATCTTACCTGGCTGAAGGTAGCGGCACCCATAAAGTTGTTAGTTAGGGAGAATTGTGGACAGGCTTCTAGGCAACATCCGCATGACATACATTCAGAAAGGGCATAACGCTGAGCTCTGACTTTATCTGACATTACTGGGCCTTCACCAATGTCATGAGTCCCATCAATTTCCACCCATGCTTTAACTTTTTTCAGATTCTCAAACATGCGGCTCCGGTCAACTTGTAGGTCACGTATCACCGGAAATTTTGACATGGGTTCCAGGATTACAGGTTGTTCTAGTGAATCTATCAACGCGGTGCAAGCTTGTTTTACTTTGCCGTTAATCAGCATAGTGCAAGAACCACAAACTTCTTCTAGGCAGTTGCAGTCCCATGTGACCGGATTTACAGATTCGCCTGATTGGGTTGTTGGATTTCTCTGAATATCTTGAAGGCAAGCTATCACATTCAGACGTTCTTTATAGGGTATTGTAAATTCCTGCCAATATTCCTTCGAATCTGCTTTGTCACGGCGTTTTATTTTAAGTTTTACAGTTTTTTTGCTCACTTTATTTCCTTTCGTCAGTCATATTTGCGTGGACGTGGTGTAACAATAGAGGTGTCTACAGACTCATAACTGATTTCTGGTTTATCGTTTTTGTACTCAGCAATGGTTGATTTTAACCAATTTTTATTATTGGCTTCAAAGCGTTTCATATATTCAAGATGACCTTCAGGAAAAGAGTCTTCGGATACTTCTCCATAGTTTTTCTTTTCCAGATAATCAATATATTCATGTGGGTCAAACTTAGAGGGTTGCTTAAGATCAAATTCTGGTTTGTAATGCGCACCACGAAACTCGTCTCGCATAAGTGCCCCTTTGGTAATAACTCTGGACAGCTCAATCATACAATACAATTGGTTTATAAAACTCGGAGTTGGGTTTGCCCAGTCTGTAGTATCAACACAAATGATATCTTTAAATCTAGTTTTAATATCATCTATTTCTTTAATTGTTTTTTCCAACTTGTTATTTTCCCGAACAATTAAGACATTACCCATCATGACATCACCTAATTCTCTGTGTAATTGATATGGGTTTTCGCTTCCTTGCATTCCTTTTATTTCTTTCAACCGGCTTTCCCAATGATTTCTAGCATCACCAAAAGTTGTTGATGGAATATCATCAATGGACTTATCTTGATTGTCAATGTAAGTGAAAATTCCTCGACACATCATTAGCCCGGTATAAATACAACTTAATAGAGAGTTAGCTCCAAGTCGATTAGCGCCATGATACTGATAATCGGCTTCTCCTCCTGCATAAAGACCTGGTATAGATGTAGCTTGATTCTTAGGAGAACCGTGCTCTATCATCCCATTCCCATCAGCTTCATAATCCGTCCATAAACCACCCATAGAATAATGAACAGCAGGAAATATTTTCATGGGAACATCTTTCGGGTCCTCTCCTGTGAATTTTTTGTATATATCAATGATCCCACCCAGACGATCTTCTAGATAGTCTTTAGACTTATGGGTAAGATCCAGATAGACCATTGGTTCGCCCATTATCCCCAAGTGTTGGTTGTAGACAATTTCGTGAATTTCTCGTGAAGCAACATCGCGTGGGACCAGATTGCCAAACAGAGGAAATTTTTCTTCTAGAAAGTAGTTGCGTTCACCATCTGGGATCGACTTTGGAGGTCTTGCGTCACCAGCTTTTCTTGGGACCCAAAGACGACCTCCTTCACCACGGGCGGATTCGCTCATCAAGCGAAGTTTGTCTGGTCCGGGAATAGCAGTAGGGTGGATTTGAATAAATTCTCCATTACCATACTTGGCACCTTGAAGGTAGGCCATTGTTGCAGCGGCTCCTGTGTTAACAGTAGAATTGGTAGATCTTACATAGACTTGGCCTGGTCCACCTGTGGCGAGGACGACTGCATCCCCTGCTAGTGTAAAAACCGTATTAGTTCGCAAGTCTTGTAATACAGCTCCTCTACAGATCCCTTGGGAGTCAAGGACTGCTCCTAAGTATTCATGCCACTCAAGAGTTTCAACTGCTCCATCGTGTTGGAATCGACGGACTTGTTCATCTAAAGCATAAACGAGTTGCTGACCTGTGGTTGCGCCGGCGAAAGCTGTACGTGAGTATAAAGTTCCACCAAAACGACGAAACTCCAAGTGACCTTCACCAGTTCGGTTGAATGCAACACCAATACGGTCCAGAAGATGTATTATTGCTGGGGCCTGGTAGCACATGTCTCTTACTAGAGGCTGATGAGCTAAAAAGTCGCCACCCTTAATAGTGTCATAAAAATGGTTCTCTGGAGAGTCTCCCTCATTTCTTGCATCAATCGCTGCATTGATTCCACCCTGAGCGCAGACGGAGTGGGATCTTTTTAAAGATTGGTATGAAACTATTACGACTTCAGCGTTTCGTTCGCAGATTTTCATTGCCAGTGAAAGGCCAGTCAGCCCACCTCCAATAACAATAATTTTTTTCTTACGTTTTGGCATTGATTTTATCCTGGTTCGGTTGGTTCAACCCCAACGGGGTGAAGTGAAAACTCGACAACAGTAGCGAGACCCATAATTGTAAGAACTAAGCCAAATAGCGCGAAAATATAACCCGCATTTGTTTGTGCGCGGCGGCCTATTAAAATTCCCCATGAAATACAGAACCCCCACAAACCACTAGAAAAATGAAAAGTTGCGGCTACAATGCCTATTGCGTAGATGATACGCCCGTCCCAAGATTTAAATTCCTGATTCATTACATTAATTAGATAGGGGGCCGCTTCGAATTGAGTGTTCCCGTACCAAAGTTTCGGCACAAGCGTTGTTGCTAAATGATAGATCAAAAAAACAAAAACAACAGCTCCTGAGAGTCTTTGTAATGTGTACATCCAGTTGTGTGGGTAGTTGTATCGAAATGGATTTGATTTCCCAGAAAAATATATATAAAAGCCAACTAATGAATGGAACATAAGAGGAGCTAGGATGAATCCAGCTTCAATCCAAATAAGGAACGGAAGGTTATTGATGATGTCTATACTTATTTGGTAAGGCCAAACACCTACTGTGCGCAGAGAATTAATGGAAAAATGAAGGACCAGAAACGCACCTACCGGGACAATTCCCGTCAAAGAGTGTGTCTTGAGTATAAGATAATGTATTTTATTTTTTGTCTGTTGATTCATAAGAATCGTTAAAAACATGTATGATTATTAAATATAATAAAAGAATCCAAAGCAGATTGATTTAAGTGTTTTTTTATAATACCCAATTTAAATTCAAGAGAATTAACTAAACTGGAGTTGCATAAAACTATCCCTCTATTTAAAAATCTGACTCTAAAATAGGTTTCGTTTTAAAGTTAGGATCAATTGGTTTGTCGTTTGAACTGATTTTAAGTATTTTGGGGTTGTCAACAAAAAAGAATACCGATCCGCATTGAGAGCATACTTTGGGCTGGAGAGGAACTTTTTTTTCTACCCCATGATCTCGGCGCACTACCAAGATCTGCTCCATATCTTTTGAAGACCTAAGGCAGATGTCGCCTTTAAGAATTTGTCCGCCGCAGTTAGTGCATGTATCAAAAATTTCAGGCATAGTGTGACTCCCTCTGGTCACATGCGGGAATTTATTTAGGCTTAATGACCTGGTATATGAATGATCGGTTTGTTTTTTATCTGTTCATTATAACATGAGGTGTTTTTACGATGGAGAATTTTATTTTTTTATAAATATGGGGCCATGCGAGGTTGATATAAGTTCGCATAATGTTTTATTTTGATTTCTGCTTAATTGGGCCCTAAAAATTTTTCAGCTTGTTTTTCTTAAGTTTTTGATTTTATGAATTTTAAAAAAAAAATACTGGTTTATTTAACACACCCACACGTGCAGGCATGGAATTTCTTGCCAAGTCATGGAAAATTTTTGGAAGACAGTGTTCCCGGCTTAAATGTTTCTATTTGTTTAGACTCAAAAGAATTTTTAGATCTTTTGCCAGAGGCAGAGGTGATAGTTGTCTGGTTTTTTAATTCGGATTGGCTTGAAATAGCCCCTGATCTTAGATTTATTTTTACTCCAGCAGCAGGAAGGGATTGGATAAAAGTCGATCACAATATAGTTAAAGTTTTCAATGGAAAATTTCATGGGCCAATGATAGCCGAAAGTATTGTTGGTGCTATTTTTTATTTTTTAAAAGCATTTCATTTTTCAAAAAAAATGCAATTGCAGAAAAAATGGGCCCGAATAAAAATTTCTGAACGTTTAAATTCACTTAAGGAGAGTAGAGTTACTATTCTAGGCTTCGGTAGCATCGGTCAATGTATAGGCAGGTTTCTTAAGCCCTACGGCTGCATAATAACGGGAATTAAAAGAACCCTTATCAAAGACCCTGATTATTTTGAGTCTTGTGATCGTATTTTAAAGATTGAAAACATGCCTGAAGCTCTAGAGACGACAGATCATCTTATTCTTGCATTGCCTGGGGGGGTTGAAACACAAGGAATATTAACATATGAGCTTCTTTGCAAACTCCCTGCACACTGTTACCTTTATAATGTTGGCAGGGGTAATGTCTACAAAGAACAAGACTTGGTTGCGGTTCTTGATGGAAATAAGATAGCAGGAGCTTATCTTGATGTTTTTTCTATTGAACCTCTTTCAGAGAAATCATTTTTTTGGGAAATGGATAATGTTCTTATCCAGCCACATATTTCTGCGGCGTCCCCTCATTATCTGGAGCTATTTGTTGAAGAATTAGCCGAAAAAATTAATAATTTAAAGAAAAAAAATATCGAGATAAAGGAGTCAGGAAAGGTCATACTTTAATGTTAGCTCTTTGAGTTGTTTTGGGTCTATTCCTGAAGGGGCCTGTGTCATCATGCAAGTTGCTTTCTGGGTTTTTGGGAAAGCAATCACTTCTCTAATGGAGGGTGCGTTTGCTAATAGCATGGCAATGCGGTCTAGCCCAAAAGCTATTCCACCGTGCGGTGGCGCACCGTATTGCAGGGCATCTAAAAGAAATCCAAATTTTAATTCAGCTTCTTCTTTTTCGATGCCAAGCAGTTTGAACATTTTTTGTTGAACATCCTTGCGGTGTATACGAATACTTCCCCCGCCAATTTCGTTACCGTTAAGAACCAAATCATAAGCTCGTGCTCTCATTTCTTTTGGATTAGACTCAAACTTATCTAAATCTTCTTCCAGTGGAGCCGTGAAGGGGTGGTGCATCGCTGTATTACGTTTTTGATCTTCATCGTATTCAACCAATGGGAATTCGGTGATCCAAACAAGTTTGATTAGCTTTTCATCGATTAAATTGAGAAGCTTTGCTGCACCCAATCTTACATTGGCTAACGAATCAGCGACAATTTTTGGACTGTCGGCTGAGAAAACAATAGTATCTCCAGGTTCCCCTTTTACGGCTTCAATGAGACGGTCAAGCATTTCCTTTTCGAAAAACTTAATTATAGGAGACTGTAGGTCGTTTTGTTGAATCTTGATCCAGGCCATTCCCTTAGCCCCATAAGTTTTCGCAATTTCGGTTAGGTCGTCAAGTGATTTACGAGAAAGAGAGTCAGCACTTGCTTTTATGTTAATAGCTTTAACTTCTCCTCCTAGATCTAATGCTTGTGCGAATACTTTAAACCCGACCCCTTGAACAACTTTACTTACATCGACCAACTCAAGACCGAATCGTAAGTCTGGTTTATCTGACCCAAAACGGTTAATGGCGTCTTTGTATTTTAAAATTTCAAATGGAGCTTCCACTTTTATTCCGACAGCGTCCTTATAAATTGAAGTAATCATGTTTTCGACCAGAGAAAAAACTTGTTTTTCGTCAACAAATGACATTTCCAAGTCTATTTGAGTGAACTCGGGTTGCCTATCTAGTCGGAGGTCCTCGTCGCGAAAACACTTTACGATTTGAAAGTAACGATCCATCCCAGATACCATTAGTATTTGTTTGAAAAGTTGAGGTGATTGAGGTAGCGCATAAAATTTTTGTGGATTAAGCCGGCTTGGAACTAAGTAATCTCGAGCTCCTTCTGGAGTACTCTTAGTTAGTATTGGTGTTTCTATTTCAATAAATCTAGCTTCATCTAGAACGTTTCTAGTGATGCGAGTGATCTGGTAGCGCAGTTCGAGGTTTTTTTGAAGTTCGTCACTTCTTAAATCAAGATACCGATGTTTGAGTCGGGTAGATTCGCCAACCTCTTGGTGCTCCCATCCTGTAAATGGCGGTGTGTTTGATGGATTTAATATTTTGAGTTCTTCAATAAAAACCTCAATACTTCCTGTTTTTAGTTTTGGGTTGACCATGTCACTTGGCCTTGTTCGCACCTTACCGCAAACGGAAATCACAAAATTTCCTCGTAATGAGTGTGCTTCGTGATGGGCTAATTGATCAATCTGTGGATTGAGTACAACTTGTGTGAGTCCATATTTATCCCACAAGTCAATAAAGATAAGTCCGCCATGATCTCTTCGGGTATGCACCCACCCGCAAAGGGAAACTACCTCGTCAATATTTTTTTCTGTTAGCTCTCCACATGTGTGGGTACGTTGTTGCATTATATATCCGTGTTAAATAAAGGCTGGGTAATTGTCAAAAGACCAACTAAAATACTGAAATTATGGGAGATTTGCAAGGGATAACGCTGGGTGCAATAAAAATAAATATTTATATCTTACTTTGCAGTTCCTCAAGAATAATCAAAAAAACCATTTTAATCTGAGCCTTAGCATCTAATTTCAGGAACTAGTCTTCATTAATTATTTCTTGGTTCTGAGCTTGGAGTTCTTCTTCTTGAGCCTTTTGTTCTAGTATTTTTTTTTCGCTTTCAAACCGTTTTTGTTCTTCTTCCATTTGTTTTTTTCGTATTTGTTGTTCAATTACCATAATGGGTTTGACCTTAATAGCGACAGGAATATTTACTGTACTACATGATCTTACACATACACCGCAACCAGTGCATATTTTTTTGTGAAATTCCGGTTGTTGATCTTTATTCTGAGTGATCGCTCCAGGGATAGGGCAATCGATAATGCATTGCTGGCAGAAGGTATCACCATAAGCTTGACATTTTTTTTTGTCGAGTATGGCATACCCCATATTGACCTCACTAGGGCTTTCGACTGGTAATAAGGCGCTATCAGGACAAGCAGGAATACAAGGAAGGTCATCGCACATTACGCAGGGTGTTTTGATTGGGTCAATGTATGGTGTTCCCATTACAAGGAACCCGAACTTTTTCGGTGCCTTAACTATCGCATCTTTTGGGCAAGCATGGATGCATTTGTCGCATCGAGTACA
>Ga0209228_1000345_pt1 | contig 24113 bp, 23 predicted proteins | sample METZYME_3_150m_FD_187547 | JGI IMG/M metagenome (GOLD analysis project Ga0209228, IMG submission 187547) | Marine microbial communities from oxygen minimum zone in mesopelagic equatorial Pacific - METZYME_3_150m (SPAdes) (version 2) | ecosystem: Environmental > Aquatic > Marine > Oceanic...
ATCGGTGTCGGCAATGAGGTCGTTTAACGTCCAATTTCCCGGTTCCAGGCTTACGTTGTTCATCCGAATCAGCGGGATACGGTTCCAGGAGGCGGCCCGCATTGACCCGTTAGAAGGCAGGTTAAGCCCGGATGCAGTCTCGCGCGACATCAGATACCCCACGAACCTCCCCTTTTCGACCACAGGCGTGGACTGGGCTGGGATGCCTTCGTCGTCCCACCCATAGGATCCCAGGCCAGGCAGCTTGACGCTATCGGCCGTGATGTTAACGTGCTCGGATCCATATTGAAAGTTGTTCAGCTTTTCGGTGGTTAAAAACGATGTTCCTGCGTACGCCGCTTCTGAGCCCAACACACGGTCCAATTCGATGGCGTGACCGCAGGACTCGTGTATCTGTAAACCCAATTGTGAAGCGCCTACAATCAAGGTTGTAATGCCCGATGGGCATTGGTCCGCCGAAAGAAGCGCTACCGCTTCAGTTGCCGTTCGTTCGGCATTGCCGGCCAAGTCCATACCTTCCACGAATTCCCAGCCGGCGCAGCCTTGCTGGCGCATGGATTGGGGGTAGGAACGCCGTTGCACTTCTCCGCTGCCCCTGGCCGTGGCCATGATGCCGCCGCCAGTTTCGTATATCGTCTGCTCGACAAGGGCGCCCTCGCTGTTGGCAAAGGTCTTTCGCTCGCTGCTGAAGATCAGGTTGCCGGTCCTGGCTGAGATTCCCTTGACCGAGCCCATACGCTCGTCGGCTACCAACAGGAGTCCTAATTTCTCTTCTGAAGAGACGGTGAAGGGGTTTACTTGGATCGGCGTTGTGTATACGCCTTGGCTCTTTACCGGCGCTCCCAGAGAAACTGGTCCGCTGCTGGCCTCGGCCGAGGCCTTGGCTATCTCGACCGCCAGATCTGTAATTCGGTCTACTTCGGCAGCGTTAACGATATTGGTTGAAGCGAACCCCCAGGAACCGTTTACCAAGACACGGACGCCGACGCCAAGAGACTCGTCGTTACTGAGGGTATCGACCACTCCAGTGCGTACAACAAACCGCTCCTGATTGGTCTCGACCAGTCTCACATCACAGTAAGATGCGCCTTTAACCTCTGCTAGGTCTAGAGCCCTGGAAAGGAAATCGTCCATGGGTGGTTTGTTCTCCCAGATAGAGATTCGTGCTGCCGTAATCTGTTTACGTTTGGTTGCCACGGAGTCTGAATCGCTGGATCTTTCCGGTTGCTGTTTTAGGCAGCTCATCCACGAAGTTAACCCAACGAGGGTATTTGTACCGGGCAAGGCGCTCTTGGCAGTGCCTCAGAAGATCATCAGCCAGGGCGGTTGAGGCGTCTCCAGCTTGATTCAACACCACGAATGCTTCGGGCTTTATCAGTTCGTTGGTGTCGGGACGGCCCACAACTGCGGCTTCGAGTACTTTGGGGTGCTCTATGAGCCGATTCTCAATTTCTACTGGAGAGCACCAGATGCCGCCCACTTTCAGCATATCGTCACTACGGCCGCAGTAGACGAAATAGCCGTCGGCATCCTCAAAGTAGGTGTCGCCTGTATTTACCCAGCCGTCCACCATGGTTTCCGCGGTCTTTTGCGGATTGTTCCAGTAACGGGAAGACGTGGAATCGCCTTGGACCATCAGCCTGCCAGCTTCGCCAGGTGGTACAGGCTCGCCTTCGTCGTTCAAGATTTTTACTCGGTAGCCGGGCACAGGCTTGCCGCTGGTGCCAGGCCGGTGGTCGGCCAGGGTATTCGAGATGAAGATGTGTAGCGCTTCGGTAGACCCGATGCCGTCCAGAATCAGGGTGTTTGTCTTTTCCTGCCAGCGACGGAAGATGTCTGCTGGTAGCGCCTCCCCGGCCGACACACAACAGCGAACCGAAGAAAAATCTCTGGCGCCCTCTTCTAGGGCCCGTAGTTGAGCGGCGTACAGGGTTGGTACGCCGAAATAGATTGTCGGCTTGTGGTCCTCGATGATCTGGAAGGTCATGCCTGGGGAGGGGCGTTGGCTGCTCAGCACGGTAGTACCGCCCACCCAGAGCGGGAAAGTCATAGCATTCCCCAGCCCGTAGGCAAAAAATAACTTTGCAGCAGAGAAACAGACGTCGTCTTGGACCATGCCCAACGCATCTTCAGCGTAGTGGACACATGTGGCTACAATGTCCAGGTGGCGGTGCACGGTGCCTTTGGGACGGCCTGTAGAACCTGATGAGTAGAGCCAGAAGCATTCGGTATCGGCAGTAGTGGGCGCGGGGTCCAGGTGCGGTGAGTAGTCTCCCAACAGTCCAGTCATTCCGCTGGGTCCTTCTGTGCAAAGTATGAAACCAGTTTGGTGATCCGACGCTGAAAGGGCTGGGGCAACCTCAGACTGATATTCCGGGGAATAAACCAGACCGGCGCATTCCGAGTCTTCAATCATGAACCGGTAGTCGTCTGCCCTGAGCAAGGTGTTCAAAGGCACGGGAATCAGACCGGCTTTGATTGCGCCCCAGAATATGTAGAAGAACTCGGGACAGTCTTTCACGACCATAAGAACTCGACTGCCGGGCTCCGGTGCCAGGGAACGGAGCAGGTTACCACACCGGTTTACCTGCTCCGCCAACATTCGGTAGGTGACTGGTTCTGCCGATTCTGTACCGGGATCAGCGTCGGCGTTGATGATGGCCGGGTAACTGCCCTTCCCTTCATCAAGGTGCCGGTCAATCATCGTGGTTGCTACGTTGAATACCGGTGAGTATTTAATCACGGAAGGAGTGGGTGTCCGGTCTACCGATACAGCGTTGTCTGGAACAGGTTCACTCATGAGAAATACACCTGCTCAGTTGAACCTGACATATTCATAATCCCACGGTTTGCCGTTGACGCCCCGTACAGGCGGAGCGATCCAGGCAGCAATCTTGCCGGGCTCGGTCACCCGGTTCATCAGCGTTCCGACGAAAGCCAGGTCTTCGGCTGTTGGCAGCCAATCCCCAAGTTGTGCCTGCCATTCGTCTTCGGAAATCACGGCGCCTGAAGGTTTAACGTTGATAGCGGCTGATGATCCGATATGGCGGTTGAAGAATCGGTGAGGCAGAGCGAACCTGTATTCCACTCCATGGGATTCCAACACGCTGTTCAAGCGACCTACACCTCGTTGTGAGTCCTTTATGTATTCGTCGCGGAGCCGCTCATTGACTGCGCTTAGGGCAGGCCGGTCCTCTATGATGACGCGCCCGTCATGGACCTGCAAAACCGGCCAGGTGCTGTTACTCAGGAGGTGGTCGTCATCTAGTCGGGCTTCCTGAAAGCGGCCCTTTAGGCCAGAGTTGAAGTAGGTGGCGGCGTTGGTGGATATCTCTTGTCCAAACAGGTCCACGGAGATAGAGAAGTGTAGGTTGATGTACTTCTGAATGGTCTCCAGGTCAACGGCCCCGCCAGCGCGTACCATCTTAGGTTCGTCGCTGTGGACCTCTTTCATCACCTCACAGGTGCGCTGGGCCACGCGTATGATGCCCGTCTCGCCGACGAACATATGGTGGGCCTCCTCTGTGAGCATGAATTGACAGGTGCGTGCCAGGGGATCGAAACCTGATTCAGCCAGGGCCGCTAGTTGGTATTTGCCGTCGCGGTCAGTGAAATAGGTGAACATGTAATAGGACAGCCAGTCTGGGGTGGGTTCGTTGAATGCCCCTAGAATCCGGGGTTTATCGGTGTCCCCAGAATGACGTTCTAGTAGCATCTCGGCCTCTTCCCTACCGTCTCGCCCGAAGTATGCGTGGAGCAAGTAGACCATGGCCCAAAGGTGCCGGCCTTCCTCTACGTTTATTTGGAACAGGTTACGGAGGTCGTATAGAGAAGGGCAGGTAACTCCCAGGTGGCGCTGCTGCTCTACTGATGCCGGCTCGGTGTCTCCTTGGGTGACGATCAGGCGGCGCAGCGGGGCCCGGTACTCGCCGGGCACATCCTGCCAGGCTTTTTCACCCTTATGGTCACCGAATGAGATTGTGCGTTCCAGGTCAGGCTTGGCCAGGAAGATTCCCCAGCGGTAATCTGGCATGTTAACAAAATCAAAGTTAGCCCAGCCGTCGCGCTCAACGCTTACGGCCGTACGTAGGTAGACGTCGAACCCGGTGCTACGGTCCGGACCCAGTTCTTGCCACCACTTAAGGTAATTGGGCTGCCAGGACTCAAGCGCCCGTTGCAGGCGTCGGTTGTTGGCCAGACCCACGTTATTCGGGATGCGTTCCGAGTAATCTATGCTTGAATGTTCTATGCTCATTGCTTACTTGCGTGTTGCCGATGCCAGAATCGCGTTCACACCCGGCCTTTGTCGAATTGTGTTTTGGCGCCAGTGCCGTATAGCTGCAGCGCACCGTGGTCGCCCGAGGCATTGGGGCGCTGAAAGATCCAGTTCTGCCAGGCGCTGAGACGTCCGAATATTTTGCTTTCCATTGTCTCCGGACCGCCGAAGCGGAGGCTGGCTTCCATGCCGGTAAGGGCGTCGGGGGAAAAGCTCGCTCGCTCTTCCAAGGCCAGTCGTATTTCGTCTTCCCAGTCTATATCGTCTGGTATGAAAGTGACCAACCCCAGATCGAGGGCTGCCTTGGAGTCCAAGTTAGTGCCGGATTTACCCCTCACTGCAGCCACCGCTTCGGGTTGCCCCAGGAACCGCCCTTCGATTCTTGTGATTCCGTTTACCATCGGCAAAGGTCCGAAATTCATACCTGTGAGCTGGACTAGTGCAGAGGTATCTGGCGAGTCATCATAGTCTTCGAAAGTGCCGTCCAGCATGTAGCTCCGATCGGCGGCCAAAGCAAGCTCCAGGAGAGTGCCAGTGAAACAGCTTCCTGGATCAATCAGCGTTACAAGTGATCGCGAGCTAACGTCCAGGCGTTTAAGGGTACGTTTTAGGAAAAGGGTTATCTCCCGGATAAGCCAATCAGAGGAGTGTTCCAGCAGCAGGCTATCGTAGTCCGCCACCAAGGCACCATTGCCGCGGGTGCGGAACACCCATGTGCCTACCTCGCTTTCATTGAGCCTGAGGTGCAAGATGGCATCGTCTAGTTGCCTAGCCAACGCTAAAGGCCAGAATTTATCACCCAGGGCATGGACGTCCTCAAGTTTGGTTGGCGTCCTTTCAGACGGACCTTCAACTAGGATATGGGCGACTCCCAATTCCCGGTCTAAGTCTATTTTGACGTGTGGGTAGCTCGCTTTGTCGGCATCGTGCTCGCGCTCCAAGGGGGTGAGCTCGATACCTTGGTTCGACGCGGGCCGGTCTGACGTCTTAGCTATCTCCGTTGCAGTGTCGGATACCGCTTGATCGAAAGATGATCGAGGAGAGAGTTGATCAACCAATCGCCATTCAAGAGCCCGGCTGCCACGAATCCCTTCAGAGGTGGTGCAGAGGAAATCGGCGTGGTCGTGCCGTACCCCTCGTTTGTCTACCAGGCGTGTTAGCCCTCCGGTGCCTGGAAGTACGGCGAGCAACGGCAATTCCGGGAGGGAGACTGTGCTGGAGCCGTCGTCTATCAGCAGTATGTGGTCGCAGGCCAGAGCTAGTTCATACCCGCCGCCAGCGGCCTGGCCATTGATTGCGCAGATGTAGGTTTGACCTGAATTCTCAGAGGCGTCTTCCATGGAGTTCCGGGTCTCGTTGGTGAATTTGCAGAAGTTCACCTTGAATCCATGGTCAGACTGGCCCAGCATCTTGATGTTGGCTCCAGCGCAGAACACACGGTCTTTGGCTGATGTCACGATCACCGCACCTACTTCTGGATGCTCGAACCGCAACCGCTGGACAGCGTCGTAAAGCTCAATGTCTACTCCTAGATCGTAAGAGTTCAGCTTGAGTTCATATCCTGAGGTCAAAGGTTGGTCTTCTTGGACGTCCAGTTTCAGCCGGGCTACTCGCCCGTCGATGTCCAGCCACCAATGTTTGTATTTGGCGGGGCTGGTGGCGAAATCCACAAATACGTTTGTCGTGGTGTGCGTGTCAGCCAATTCGTTGGGTCCGTGCCGGAACGATTTGATTATTCAATCTTATCAGACCAGGAAGGTAACAGACTTCTGCGACAGACAAATAGGCCGTCAATACACCGCACGGATAATTCCGAGGTAGGCGACTAACCATGAAGTACGGGTTCCAGATATCGAAAGTGACCGTGGATCAGCTCCGAGCCCAGGAGAACTCTGGTCCGCAATGGGGAAGCCCTTGGATCCGACGCTTTGGTATGTCCCGACCACACCGCCTTTCTTAACCATAGTTTTTGCATGAACTACCGATTGGTACCGATATCCTGTTCTCTATACGGAGTATCGAGAAGTAGCATAGGCGTGGTGTATGGACGGGCTAATAAGTAAAAGCCCACTAAGGTGCACATTTAAGCCTCCGTTGGATTCAGCGAGACTTGTAGGCTGGGTCCCGTTTTTCCCGATAAGCCGTCATAGCTTCATCGTGGTCAGGAGCGGCTATGGCGATGGACTGGCGGTGCAAGTATTCCTCGAAGAACTGGCCGTGAGGCAGGTCTTGGTAGGCTGAAAGCATAAGCTTGGTCTGCCGGGCGCCCTCGGAGCTGAGTGCAAGAAATCGATGAGTCACCGCTTCGACTTCTAGTTCGAATTCCGACGCTTTTACCACGTAGTCCACTAAGCCGATTCGCAAAGCCTCGACGCCGTTTATGTTCTCCCCTGAGATAGCCATGCGCTTGGCGCGCCCAAGCCCGATGTAGCGTGGCAAGCGGTAAGTGCTCAACCCTGGGATGAACCCCTCTTTAGCCGCCGGCAGGCCGAGCACCGCGCCTTCGGTTGCGATGCGTATATCGCAGGCTAGCGGTAGCTGCAATCCGCCCCCAATGGCAAATCCTTGGATGGCGCAGATTATCAGCTTGTCTGACCTCTCAAGCAGCCGCAGCGCCTGGTCCCACTGATAGAAATAGTCCTGGGGCGTTTCTTCTGCGGACAGCTCTTTGAGATCGATACCGGTGCAGAAGGCCCGCCCGTTGCCTCGGATGAGCACGGCTCTGGCGTGGGCGTCGTCGTGGATGGACTGGGCGGCTTGGTAGAGGTCCAGCGTTCCTTGGTAATTGATAGCGTTCAGGACCTCTGGCCGGTCTAGGGTAAGGCGGATCAGATCTCCGTCTGTCTCGTACTTCATCGTCTCCAGTTCCATGGCTCGCCTCCCAGCGATTGGGATATTCTTATATATGCCGGTTGTCGATGACTCGGACGGCCTTTCCTTCACTACGGGCTATCTCTCCCCGTCTGAGTATGGTTACATTGCATCCTATGCCTAGCGCGCTTCGAAGGCTGGTCTCCAATATTCCTTTAATCGCAATATGTTGACTCGGGGATTCTGTCGACTCAACTCGGATCTCCAGGTTATCCATAAGGTCAGCGCCCCTTCCCACCACCAACTGGTAATGGGGCTCCACCTGATTCATGCCGAGAAGGACGGTTTCGACCTGAGACGGAAACACGTTCACGCCCCGTATGATCAACATATCGTCGTTGCGCCCCAGCACCTTCTCCATCCTGACGGTGGTCCGGCCGCAGGGGCATTCCCCCGGAATGAGCCGGGCCAAGTCGTGGGTACGGTACCGTATCAGAGGGAGGGCTTCCTTGGTGATGCAGGTAAAGACCAGTTCTCCCTGATGGCCCAGCGGCAATGACTCAAGGGTGTCTGAGTCTACGATCTCGGGGATGAAGTGGTCCTCGGCGATGTGCATCCCCGTTTTATGCGTGCACTCCATCGCTACTGCCGGTCCGATGATCTCGGACAATCCGTAGATGTCCAAAGCTGTGATTCCCAGTCGGGCTTCGATCTCTGTCCGCATATGCTCCGACCATGGTTCGGCGCCGAATATGCCTATCCTAAGCGGTCCGGATCGGACGTCATATCCAGCCTCGGCAGCCCTTTCAGCCAATACCAGGGCGTAAGACGGAGTGGCGCAGAGCACCGTCGAGCCGAAGTCTTGTAGCAGCATGACCTGTCGGGCGGTGTTGCCAGAGGAGGTCGGCACCACTGCCGCCCCCAGCTTTTCGACTCCGTAGTGAAGGCCTAAACCTCCAGTGAACAGTCCGTATCCGTAGGAATTCTGGACTATGTCTTCTCCTGTTACGCCGCCAAGACAAAGTGCCCGTGCCGCGAGACCTGCCCACATCTCGATATCGTTCGCCGTGTATCCCACCACCGTGGGCTTGCCGGTTGTACCACTGGAGGCGTGGATGCGCACCACTTCAGACATGGACTTCGCGAACAGGTCGAAAGGGTAGTTATCGCGGAGGTCTTGTTTGTTAGTAAACGGCAGGCCGGACAGGTCTCCAATTGATTGGACGCTCTCTGGGACAATCCCGGCTAGCTGGTCACTATAGAATGTTACCTTCTCTTTGACGTTGGCCAGGCAGGATTGTAGCCGCTCCACCTGAAGTTGCTCCATCCCGTCCCGTGAAATAGTCTCGACTGCTTCCCAGGGTGGTGAATACACTGCGCCTCCGGGGTCCAAAACAGGTTGGTGCAGTATATCTTTGATTGACCAGTCACGCACGGGCGCATACAATTGGCCCACTTATTTTGAGGTGGCTCCACGTGCCCGTTTCAGTGAAAAATTCCGAGGTTCTTTTTGCAGCCCTGAAATCTGCTGAGATAACCCTGTTATCAGCCTTGCCGGAGACTTGGTTGGTTCACGTGATGCAGATGGCCGAAGACGACCCGGATATGACATTGATTAGACTCAACAAAGAAGAAGAGGGCGTCGGAATCTCCACGGGCGCGCACTTTGCTGGCCGGAAATCGGCCATGCTAATGCAAAACCATGGCCTGTTAACCTCCGTGAACGGCATCGTTTCTGTGGCCCAGCTGTACCGCATACCCCTACTGATGGTAATTAGCTACCGAGGGGAGATGGGAGAACGGGACCCGTGGCAAACTGAAGGTGGGCGCATCACTGAACCGCTGCTCCAGTCCTTGGGCATCATCTACCGGAAGCTATCTGATCCGACTACTGTGGCCTACGAGGTGAGGCAAGCCCAGACCCTAGCCGAAAGCTCACTGCGTCCTGTAGCCTTACTGCTAACTCGGGATCTGATGTGGGAGGAATGATGCTGCGTGAAGATGCTTTGGCGTCCGTCTATCCCCGTTTGAAAAGCCAAGTGGTTGTAACCATAATGGGTGCAGTGGCAGTGGAACTGTACAACCTAGGGCATCAACCCAATTTCTTTTATCTAGAGCACGGTATGGGCCTGGCTTCTTCTATGGGCCTGGGTCTGGCGGTGTCATTGCCCAAGGAAAAGGTTACTGTCCTAGATGGGGATGGTTCGGTCCTGATGAACTTGGGTTCACTCAGTACCCTCGCACGTTACCGTCCGCCGAACCTGACCCATTGGATATTTGATAACGAAAGCCTATTGTCAGTCGGAGGGTTCCCTACGGCAACTGGAACAGGCACTGACCTGGCGGGCATTGCTGAAAAGGCTGGAGCGGAGCATGTGGCGCTGGCCGATACCGTTGAAGCTGCAGAGCAGGCTTTTGCAGAGGCCTCGGAGCGCGATGGCCTATCAATCATCGTGTCTAAAGTGGAGGCAATCGGACCATCGTCCTTCGCCATGGACATAAACCTGTTGGAGAATCGTTTCGAGTTCGCTCGGAATATGCAGGGACGAGTTCGCTGTTAGATGCATTTCATTGGCGCTACAGCCTGAACTTGCCGACAATGAGATTCATGGATTTGGTGTTGTTAGATGCCACGTTGCTTTGGATCTAAACGTTCTCTCAGCCAATCTCCGGCTAAGTTAAAAGCCAAAACCACAAGCATTATCGCTACCCCTGGTGCGGTTGTTACCCACCAGGCAGTCGAAACGTATTCTCTCCCGTCCGCCAACATGGAACCCCAAGCTGGAGTAGGGGGCGGTATGCCGGCGCCAAGGAAACTCAATGATGCCTCCACGATTATGACCCAGCCGACCTGGAGGGTAAGTAGGACTATCAAAGTCGGCATTACGTTTGGTAAAAGATGACGCATCATGATACGCCAATCAGAAGCGCCAGATACCTTAGCCCTCGCTATGAAATCGCGTTGCATCAAGCCTAGGACTTCGCCCCGGATAACACGCGCGTAACGAGCCCACAAGACCAAAGATATAGCTATAATCACATTGATCATGCTAGGGCCCAAGACCATCACCAGTAAGATGGCGAATAAAATCAGGGGGAATGCCAGCGTGATATCTGCGAACCGCATCAAGATGGTGTCTATCTTTCCGCCGTAGAATCCGGCGGTCAATCCAACCAAAGTTCCGAATCCACCACCGATAGTTAAAGCCGTAATCGCGATTATGACCGATACCCTAGCTCCAAATATGATTCGCGTAAGTATGTCGCGTCCTAATGGGTCAGTTCCGAGGAGATGATTTAATGATCCACCTTCTAGCCAGAATGGCGGGATTAGACGGTTAGGTAATTGAACCGAATATGCATCTTGGGTAGTGATTAAGTTTGCTAGGATGGCGCATAAAACGAACACTACTATTATGAATAAAGGGATGTATGGCGCGCCTTTTAAGCCTGCAAGTACTTTAGGCAAAAGGCTCGCCTTTACCGGCTTTATCGCGGCGCTTTCTAAGCTGTTATCCATTGTTATTGAAGCCTAATTCGCGGGTCGAGATATGCGTAGGCTATGTCAACGACCAAGCTAGTTGTGATTACGATGCCAGCAGAAATCATCACTACTGCTTGAACTACAGGGAAATCCCTAAATACGATTCCTTGGTACAAAAGACGCCCCATTCCTGGCCATGCAAACACAACCTCTACCAAAATTCCCAGGGTAATCAGGATGGCTATATAAATGCCACCTAGTGTAACTACGCTAATTAGGGAATTTCTTAACGCGTGTTTCCATACAATGATGAATTCCGATAATCCCTTAATACGGGCAAGCTTGATGTATTCACTATCAAGTGCTTCTAATAGGCTAGAGCGAAGCAATCTAGTGATCGCTGCTACTGTAAAGAAGCCTAAGCTAAATGCGGGCATGATGTAGTGTGTAAACCCGCCCATCCCGGAACTAGGGAGCCAACCCAGGCTCACAGTGAAGACTTGGATTAATAACATCCCTAGCCAGAAGACTGGTATGGCCTGCCCTAGTACGGCTATTCCAGTACATGTTGTATCGATTAACGTACCCTTATAGACGGCTGACAGAACTCCCAGTGGAATGGATATCAGGATTACTATTAAAGCAGCGACCCCGACAAGCTTCATGGAATTGGGTAATCGGTCTTTAATCAGCTCTGAGACTGGCGATTTACTCCGCAAAGAATCGCCGAAACTGCCTGTACTGTAATCTCGGATGAATAGACCATATTGGACGACCAAAGGTTTATCTACTCCCATGGAGTGCCTTAGGTCTTCTAATGCCTCTTTGCCAGCATCTGGTGGCAGCATTAAGAGTGCAGGGTCTCCTGTGAGCCGCACCATCAGAAATATGATAATAGACAGGGCGAGGAGGGCTAGTACGGCCTCTCCAATGCGCCTAATTATGTATCGCTGCATAAGGCAGTTAACATCATTGTTTGGCTAGTCAAGGATGTGGGATCTGAATTAGATGTTTTAACGGCCCTGGAGAATCTCTCCAGGGCCGTTAATTTAGATTACGGTTGGTATAGGTTGGTAAATCCGTCGTCCCAGACCCTCTTACCGAGGTCCCAAGAGTCAACCTGATCGTTTGTTGCGTATGAGATGCTCATATTACAACAGGTGAGGTGGGTGAATTGGTTATACATGTATGTGTAAAGAGCCACGCTTGCTGCCAAGGAGTCAGCCTCGGTTATGGTAGCTTCCCAAGCTTCCATTAGTCGATCGATCTCCGGGTCTTTTGTAGAAGTGAATGCGCCTTCAGAGTGGTTTAACACTCTCATAACGCCCTGGAATCCGGCAAGAGGCCTGTTTGGAGCAGCCAGATATCCGCTGCCGTTATTCAAAGTATGAGCAAGCCGCTCTTTGCGATATGAAGCGTATTCAGTCGGTATGATTTTGGTATTGATCCCTACTGCGTCTAGGTAACCGGCAACTGCTTCAATGAATCTTGGGCCTTCTGGTACATCAGCCCTGGGGTAGGACCTGATTGCCACCTCAGCCCCATCATAGCCGGCGTCGCTGAGAAGCGCTTTTGCCCTTTCGGGATCATATGGTAGCGCCTTTAGAGAGTTGTCTGTTCCCGGAGCGATATCCGGCCACGGATAGACTGAGGCCGGAGTGCACTGCCCTGCGAATACGAATTCACATAATTCGTCACGATTTATCGCCAAGTTAAATGCTTCTCTGACTCGGATATCTTTCCAAACCGACTCATCAAGGTATTGTTCGTGGAAATATAGTCCTAAGACACTCGCGCCGACTTTGCTGAAGATCTTTTGCCCATCCTTCTCGAGTTGAGGAGCCCTTTCTCGAGAGACAGATATCACGTCTACTTCATTGGCTTTGAGTGCCGCAATCCTGGTACTTTCCTCTGGGATCACTCTGAAGGTGAAAGTTTTAAATTTAGGAACTCCGACCCGCCAGTGTTTGTCCATGGCTTCGAATTCCATGAAATCGCCTTTGCGCTGGTCCACCCATTTATAAGGACCGCTGCCGATAGGGTCATTCGCAAATTCTTCTATCCCGACTGTCTCGGTGTAATTTTTGGGCTGTACTAAACCTTCTACACCCTGGATGTCTGAAAGATCCCAGTTCAGATATGCTGCAGGTTTAGAGGTTTCTATAACGATCTCGTAGGGGGACACAATGGTGATTTGATTCTCTGCATCTTGGATCGAAGCTGTGACTTTAGTTTTGTATGACGCAACACTATCTTCACTGGTCATCAATCCGATAGAAAACTTGACGTCCTCTGCAGTTAACGGGTCTCCGTTATGGAATTTGATGTTCTCGCGCAATGTGAAAGACCACGTTTGGGCGTCTTCACTCATACTCCATTCTTTGGAGGCGCCGTTTCCTTTGTCCATCTCGCCGGCATCGTTCGTACCGTTGAACGCATCGAACAACATCCTCATATAGGATTTGCCGAAGGCGTATTCTTGCCAAACACTAGGTGTTTCGTTCCCCAAGTCGGTCAGGGCGACCGTTAATTTACCTTGAGGTTTGACCACTACCGGAACGGAAGTCGCAGGGGCGGCCGTAGCGGCAGGCACACTGGTAGCCGATGTGCTGCTACTTGTTGACTCAACGGAGTCTGAAGATGAACTACAGGCTGACGCTAGAATCAGCATAAACGCTGTAAGAGTTGCAACGATAAAAGGAATCCGGAGTAATCGGTACCTAGTCATTTCCCCCCCAAGCTGTGATTAGTTTAGAGTAAAGCTGATTGTCTTTAACTAGATGCGTGAGACGCAGTCTTAGTTGCTCGGCTTTTCAACCGACGGAGGATAATCAAATTTTGTATTTAAGTCAACAAAAATTGATAAATAACTGAAACATTATTTACTGTGGTAATAATCATATTCACATCAGATGCCAAAGGTTCAGAGGGCGAAGGCCTGCAGAGCATAGTTTCTAAGTCTGATGCCGTGGGTCCAACGTCTATCGCCATGTCCTGAGAATTGAAAGTGGTCAGGCGAGATTTATCAAATGCGGTACAAGTGGTCACCATCCTAGATCATCTTTGACCAACAGGACGGTAATTCTACCAATCTGTGACTCCTGCTCCAATATAAGGAGCTTGCCGATTGGCGTTGGGCCAATGCCTTTCTCTGCTAACCATTCATCATGTTTGTCGGTGGAATACCCACGGACTCTCGAAATTGCATCGCTGAGAGATGGACAGATCTTTTGGGTCCCCGCAACTAATACGACATGCTTCGCACCGAAAGCATATGCACCAATTTGGCTGCCAGAGGAACTAGCGACGACTACTTCTCCCGTTTCTGATATCGCCTGAACGCTGCCTATGTAATATTCCGATGTTGATGATAGGCGACGAAGCTCTAGTTTGTTTTGCGGTTCGGATTCCGATTGAAACTCCCGATCCAAACTTCGATAGTCCGGGTTATTGTGGATATATTCTGGGAAACCAATGCTGTCTAGCGTTTCTGATGTACCACAATACACTTCCGAACCGCTGGGAACCAAAGTCACAAGAAGCCTTAATGCCTCGTCTGTACTGCCTACCACCAATGCGTTTATGTTCCTCTGAGTAAGCGATTCGATAGTCTTGAGGATCGACGTTTCGCTAGCCAATGGACGAAGAGAATCCTGAGCCATGATCAATCCTTGCCTATGTTCAGTATTGTGCATTCGAAAAAGAAAGGATGGGGATACTTAGTCCAGAACAAACGACTTACCATTTAGAGTCAATGTTTCTTCAAACGGAGTCGGATTGGCAACTGCGGCTCTCACCCAGCAACCGTTTTTCGCGTTGCGTAACATGGCTGCGACCTTGATAGGGTCATCCGGCGATTCTATCTCGTACCTGGTTTCCACTTTAGGCGCCCCGGCTTTGATAGTGCCTGCCAATACTGAGCCTGAGATGTCGAAGTGTACGGCAGCTTCGGCTCGAACCTTGGTGACATTCACCTTCATCAATTGAGAGTACCTCTCAATCTGGGTCATCTCTCAAAACAATATCGAGGCGGCGAAATAATGCAATGGAGCGGGTGCGGTGCCGTTGCCTCCGATGGTTTTGGGCTCGTCGCACATGATCGTGAAGCCGCTGACATTGACCCGACGGAGCATGTTGCCCAGGTCGTCTGCCTCGCATTCGATCACCATAGTTCGGCTGCTCTGGCCAGCTGGTATCGGTTCGTAATTGGGCCCTGATCCTGTTGTCATGGGGACCTCTTTGTTTTGATTGGCCTATTAAACGCGGAGACATCCTGAAGATAACCACCCCGATTTCTATGGTTGATACTCTCGAAATTACGCTTGCCTATAAAACTGCCTCGGCTACTCGTTCCAGGTCTTCGTGGGCTGCCTTCTCATCCGTGGTGTTCAACATGTGGACTACTCTGTCTGCCCCGGCGTCGAAGAACCGGCGGTTCATATCTCGGTCATGGGGTGCGTCCCACATCGTTATGTTCAGCTTTGATGCGTCCCTCCCTCTTGCAGTCATCAGTTCCTCGATGTGTTTCCGAGCGCCGGACAGCTTATCCGGATCTTGGTACTGGGAGGTATTGCGAGCTCTGGGTAGCCAGCCGTCGCCGTAGTTAGCGATACGGCGGGCGGCAGCTTCGAGTTCGCCGCCGACGAAGATGGGGGGATGGGGCTTCTGCACAGGCTTGGGGTCGCAGACCAAGGGCGGAAAATCGACATATTCACCGTGGTATTCGGTAATTTCGGTAGTCCACAATTTCTGCATGACGTCTAGATATTCCCGCGTCTGCTTCCAACGGTGAGGGAAGTCTACCCCAAGAATCTCAGACTCTCCTTTGAGCCAGCCGGCACCGATACCAAAGAGAAACCGGCCATTGGAAACGTGGTCTAAGGTGGCCACTTCTTTTGCCAGCCGGATGGGATTTCGCTCTGGAACGAGGCAGATGCCAGTGCCCAGCTTGATCTTCTTAGTTAACGTCGCTGCCGCGGCCAGAAATAAAAGTGGGTCTATAATCTGGTTGATGCCGCCCTCGGCGTAGAACTTGGGGATGCCACCCTGGCGGCCGGTGGCCGGCGCAACCTTGAAGTCTATCGGAACTATCCCGTGCTCAGGCGCCCAAAGGGACTCGAATCCAAATTCTTCAACCTTGCGCGCCAGGTCCGTGGTATTGAAATCGTGCCGGGTCATTAACAAAGCAATGCCGATATCCATGACTCTCCTAGTGGTTTGGTGGTTCTGTGACGGCCAGCTATCTAAAGATGAAAATAAGAGTCCTCCTATACAGTGCGTAGAGGAGGACTCTTGAAATCGTCGGCAGATTTTCAGGGCGCTAGGGGAATAGTTGTTCGCCGGTTTCTGAATCTGTCACAGTGATTGCCGCAACCGGACAATTTTCCGCAGCTTCCAAAATCAGTTCCTCGGTATCGCCGTCGGGATTGGCAGATTGTGCTTGCCTTTCAGCGTTCAGTTCAAAGGCCTTCGTGGCTATGGTGATGCACATTGCATTGCCCACGCAGACATCGTGGTCAACGGATACCGAAATCTTTCTTGCCATGGTGTTTAAACTCCGCAGATAGAGTGTAGTGGCCCGGATTAGTGATTTGGCTAAGCATCCTGTGGCCCCGGGCGTCTTATCAGGCTCTTCGACCTAATGAAACGCCTGGGATGAAGCCTAGTTTCCAAGTTGGGCGCATTCTACCAGTGGGGTAATAGACGGTCAACTGAATTAGGTCAGGCGTAAACCATTGACGAGAGAACGGAACCGTCGGAGATTCAGCGGTGCTTGGCGGTGGTAAGAGGGCTTCGGTCCATCAGTTGGTGCTTCCGACCGTTGACCATCAGATTGGCGGTCATCTCGGCCAAGACAGCCGCCATTAGGAACCCGTCGGTGCTGGGCACGGCGAGGTAGATTCCATCTATTCCAGGCAGAGCGCCGATGATCGGCATGCGGCCTGGTGTAGAGGCCGCAAAAGCAGCGATGTTTTCAACGCCGGTCGGCACAAATCCAGGAAGTATCTTCGCAACCTGCTCTAATAGCCAGCGCTTTGAATCTGAAGACGGTCGAGAATCGAACCCATCAGGGTCGAACCGGCTTCCAGCGTGGATTAGCCCGTCTTTGCGGCAAACTATGTTGACACCATTCCATCGGATGGCGCAGTTCAAAGGAGCAGCAGTTCCCAGACCCAGGTGCAACTTCTGCAGGCCGTATGGCTCCACCGCTAAGTCATAGCCCAGCCAATCTGACATCGCTTTCAATGTCCAGGCGCCCGTGGATAGGACGACCGAAGAACACTCGAGAGTGGCTCCACCTTGGAGTTTGATTCCTTTTATTCGGCCTCCGGCAACGACGAGACCCTCGGCTTTTGTCTTCCCGTGAAGTGACACACCCTCAGCCTCGGCTGCCTTTGATAACGCCGACATCAAAAGCTTGGGGTCCATTTGAATGCAGTCATGGTGGAGCATCCCGCCAGTGATAGATTCCGAGAGACGGGGCTCTAGCTTGCGCGCCGCATATCCGTCCACCCATTCGGCCCGAAGGCCAGCTGCGGTCACGTCGACCAATATACGATGGACTTCACGTTCTTCGATCTCATCGGTGGCCGCGTATAGGTATTGAACATCTTGGTCCCGATAATCTATTCCGCTGGCCTCATTGATATGGGGCAGGTGTTTACGCCAGAGGGCAAGGCTCTCCGCGCCCAAAGCGATCTTGTAGGAGTCATCATCGCCTGAGGCAGGCTGAACGTTGCCCGCAGAATTGCCGGTTGCTCCAGAGCCGGGCCCTTCCTGGTCGATCAGGGTCACTGGAACACCCATGGCTGCCAGACGGTAGGCGGTGAAGCAACCGACGGCTCCGCAACCGATAACGGCGACGGTCCCGTCTGCAATTTGTGGGGAGCTGGTCATGGGCTGTTCCGTTCTTGAGTTCAGGTTCCTAGGTTGGCCCTAAGGCGAGCTGACGTCGATGACCACTTTTCCGACTGCGCCTCGCTCCACAGCCAGATGGGCGTCGCTAAGTTGTTCAAGAGAGAAGTGCGGCCCCGCGAGAGGAGAGAGATTGCCATGTTCCAGCCAGGCGGTTATATCGGCTACGGCAGCGTCTTTGGCAGGCTCAGGCATATCGTACACCAACACCATCCGCGTGGTGACGTTGGTGGAATTGAACTTGAGCGGAACGGTAGGTGCTGTAGAGCTCCCTGCAGAATAGACAGCGAGCACGCCTGAACTCTTGAGGATTCGCTGGCTAACCTCAAAGTTGGCTGCCATATCGACTTCAACTATGTGGTCTACACCAGCGCCTTCTGTGAGGTCGAGGATCTTTTCAACCGTGTGCCCTTCGCGGTAGTTGATGATATGGTCCGCTCCGGCCGCCAACGCAATCTGACTTTTCTCGTCCGAGCTGACGGTGCTGATCACGGTAGCGCCGCCTAATTTTGCTTGCTGGATCGCGTAGTGGCCGACAGCCCCTGCTCCGCCGGGCACCAGCACGGTCTTCTCGGAGACCGGCCCATCGGCAAACACACAGCGGTGGGCGGTCATCGCCGGAACACCCAAACCGGCTGCCGCCGCGAAATCTGTGTTATCGGGAAGCGGGACGGCGTGGCGGCCGGGCTGCACCGTGTACTCCGCGCCAGTGCCGAAAGGCCGCCTGAATTGGGATTCAAATAGCCAGACCCTTTCCCCGACTCGAGAATGGTCAATCCCGGAACCCACCATGTCGATGACCCCAGCCCCATCCTGATTGGGGATGATCCTAGGAAATTCAATCTTGTTGGTTATTCCCTGGCGACGCTTCCAGTCGGATGGGTTAACGCCCGAGGTGACAACCCGGACTCTGACCTCGCCCGGACCTGGTAGAGGGTCGGCCATGACCCCGAATTCCAGGATATCAGCGTCGCCATTCTGCTCATACCAGACTGCTTTCATGACTGACTACCGGTTGGCGAAGTCGGACTTGGCCTGGTCGATGGCCTTGACTCGTCCCGCGCCCAGCACTTCCTGGTGATCGAATGCCCACTGATTGGAGGCGGCGGTGCTGAGTGTCGTTCCTTGGAACTGGGGCATGACGTACCGGGCAAGAAGCTCAAAGCTGTGCATCACTTGCTCACGCTGAGCCCAGTCGATGGTCTGGACCATGAAGCCACCGAAGCCACCGCTCCGTTCTTCCAACTTGCGGATGCCTGCAATGCAGTCGTCAGGGTCACCGATAATCCAGGAACCGTTATCAATCATGGCATCAATGATCTTTTCCTGTGGCCCGTCGATAACTGGGGGTCGGCCCATGGTGTTCTCGAAATATTCGCCCTGATAACGGCCGGCCCCGATTCGAGCTTGTTCGATAGCTTCTTTGCGAGTCTCAGCGACATGCACCGGAATAACCAACCGCCAGTCGTCACGGTTCATTACCTTGTTATGCTCGGCGGCCGATTCCTCAGCCATCGCCCACAGCGCACCTAAGTCAGACTCCGGAGCACCTGGATCGCGGGGCCGTGTGATAGTCAGTACGGGCGCTCCATATTTGCCAGCCAGGGCGACTCCGGCTGGAGACTGAACGGACGCCACGGCGATGGGCATGTGGGGCTTGGTGTAAGGGCGGAGTTGGAGCATTGCCTCGTTTAGTTCGAACCAGTCGCTTTTAACGGTGATGGGCTCGGTCTCGGTCATCAAACGGAGCACAATGCCAAGCGCCTCGTCCATACGTTGGCGTTGTACAGTCGGATCGATGCCCAGCATATAGGCGTCTCCAGGCAGCGCGCCAGGCCCAACCCCCATCATCACGCGTCCGTGGCTCATATGGTCGAGTTGGACCATTCGGTTGGCAACCATAAATGGATGGTGGTAGGGCAAGCTGATTACACCGGTGCCCAACTTGATGTGCTTGGTGCGGTCGGCGGCTACAGCCATGAAAAGTTCAGGGGATGAGATGGTCTCCCAGCCAGCGCTGTGATGCTCGCCGATCCAGGCTTCGTCGTAGCCCAAGTTGTCGAGCCATTGGACCAATTCCAGGTCACGGTCGATGGCCAACGTGGGGTTTTCGCCAACCCGGTGGAAAGGTCCCATAAATATTCCGAATTTCATCCGCTCTGGTAGAGCCATGTTTCTGTACTCTCCTCATCGTTTAACCCTCGGAAGCCCTGTGAAAACCAGAACCTGTAGACATATACAGAGCTGAGGACAATTAAGGGCATTATAGACGCAAGCACAGCGCAATACCAACGATTAGATCAGTTCGTATGTTGACTACGTACGTTGCCGGTAGTACTCTACTGCGTGCCTTTAGCCAATAGGGCAGCCGGACAGGCAAACCGGCCCGGAATTCGAGAATAATTTGGGAGGACTATTCATGCCGTATGAAGGACTGATAGCCGAAACTGTACTTATCAATGGACATGAAGGAACCCAGATTGATGCCTACCTGGCCCGGCCTTTGGGCGCGGGCCCTGTCGGCAGTGTGGTTCTGATTCATCACATGCCCGGTTGGGATGCCGCCTCCAAAGAAATGGCGCGTAAGCTCGCGTACAACGGCTTCGCCACGATCTCCCCTAACCTGCATTTCCGCGAAGGCAAGGGTTCGCCTACAGAGAACAGCACCAGCATTCGCGAAGCTGGCGGTATGCCGGACGTCCGTACCATGGGTGATGTCGCGGCCGCAAGGGATTACCTGCGCAGCTTGCCTTATGTCAACGGAAAGGTTGGCCTTATCGGTTTCTGCTCGGGGGGACGCCAGACTTACTTGGGCGCCTGCACCCTGGACAATATAGATGCCGCAGTCGACTGCTGGGGTGGCGGAGTAACCAAGGGCAACGATGAACTGACCCCTGCTATGCCAGCCTGGCCAATCGACTTTACCGAAGGACTGAATTGTCCGATGCTGGGGCTATTTGGTGAAGAGGACGGAAGACCGTCACCTGCCGACGTGGCCGAAACCGAGGCGGAGCTGAAGCGTCTGGGCAAGGATTATGACTTCCACATGTACCCTGGTGCCGGCCACGGATTCTTCGCTGTTGACCGGCCGAGCTATCATCAAGAAGCAGCTACCGACGGCTGGGAAAAGGTGATTGCCTTTTTTGGAAAGCACCTCAGCTAAGCGGCAAAACACCTGGATGGCGTAAAACGGGCTGCCAGACGGCAGCCCGTTTTTTCATCTGAGCAACGGGCTCTATCGTTTCGACGGCTGATGTAGTTATGGAATCCACCTGATAAAGCCCGTTATTTGTGGATTATATAACCGTCTTATTGCAGCGGAGTCTGAAGTGGAATCTCTGGACCAGACCGGTATACAGAGGTTGCGAAATCTGTGGTTCCATCGGATTATATATCCAGTATTCTCTTTTCCGTTTACCGGAAGAAAGAAACGGCGAATTATGAGGAGTGAACATGGCCGAGATTGTATTGGGTTTAGGGACTTCCCACAGTCCGATGTTGAGCCTGCCGGGCGACATGTGGGGCGAGTACGCAGCTCGTGATAAGGGTAATCCCATGCTGCTGTCCCTTGAAGATGGCTCAACAAAGACCTACGACGAACTTCTCGCAAAGGCCGACCCAGCCATTGCCACCAGACTTACCACGGAGAATTTCCAGGCCCAATACGACGCCTGCCAAAGAGGCATAGTGGCTTTGGAAGAAGCAATGATTGAGGCCAATCCGGACGTGGTGGTGATCGTCGGCGATGATCAGGAAGAGCTTTTCTTCGACGACAATATGCCCATGTTCTCGATCTACTGGGGTGACTCGATGCGCCTGACACCACGGGGCATGGGTGACGGCGCTTCTCCTGCAACAAAAGCCTCTATGTGGGGTTACGGCACAGAGGAAATGGACGTTCCTGTGGACTCGGCGTTGGGTCTACACCTGATTGAGAGCCTGATCGAAGACGATTTTGACATCGCCCACGCCCGCTACATTAACTATGAGGCCGGCGGGACCGTAGGGCCCATCGGTTATCTCAACGCTCCTATAGTCACAGAGAGCAGGCATCAGGCCATGCCTCATGCTTATTCCTACGTGGTCAAACGGATTATGAACAATCAGATCAGGCCCATAGTGCCTGTGTCGCAGAACACCTTCTATCCGCCTAACCAGCCCACTCCGAGGCGATGCTACAACTTGGGCAAGTCCATGGCCAAGGCGATTAAGGACTGGGACACCGACAAGAAAGTCGCGGTGGTTGGTTCTGGAGGCTTGAGCCATTTCCTAGTGGATGAAGAGATTGACCAACTCGCCCTTAAAGGCATGAAAGAAAAAGACGGCGAGGCTTTGGCCGTGTTGCCCCGCTACCGGCTGAACTCAGGCAGCTCTGAGATACTTAATTGGATCACCGCGGCAGCTGCTTGCGAACACCTGGACATGGACGTAGTGGAATATGTCCCAGTCTACCGGTCGCCTGCTGGCACTGGCGGCGGATGGGGATTCGCGATCTGGAAGTAACCCAACTCTCGATCTTTAAATTTCACCTACCGAGGTTTCATATATGGCACAGGTCCCCCGCGATGAATGGGTGACGTTGGATGGATTGAGGTTCCATTGCCTTGATTGGGGCGGGTCCGGACAGACTCTGTTGTTGCTCCACGGCCTAGCCTCTACCTGCCATATCTGGGACATGGTTGCACCAATATTGGCGCAAAACCACAGGGTGCTTGCCCTGGACCAGAGAGGACACGGTGAGACTGATAAACCCACCGACGGTTTTGATTTTGCATCGGTGACCCAAGATGTTATTGGCGTGATAAACCATCTCGGGGGGGGTGCCCCTGTCGTGATAGGACACTCTTGGGGAGGCAGCGTTGCCCTGGAACTTGCTGTGCGTGCACCGAAGTCAGTGAAGGGCATGGCCTGGGTCGACGGCGGCATGATCAACGCCTCGGCTCGTTACCCGACAGTCGAAGATGCCAAGTTTGAAATGTCCCCACCAGACTTTAGCGGTGTAACGGTTGAAAGTTTCATGGAACGCGTCCGCGCCCGGCACCAGGGCGCGGGAATGGCCCCCGGTTCCCACGATGTAGTCATGGCCAATTTCGAGGTGCAGAGAGACAATACTATCAAGGCCCGTTTAACCCGAGCCAATCACCTGCGAATCATCGAGGCCCTTTGGGACCACCACCCCGATGATTTGTATCAACAGGTGCAATGCCCTGTGCTAATCATGCCCGCCCGCCAACAGAACGACTTGTCTACCCAAGAGAGAGGGCAGCGGCGGCTAATGTCAGTGGATGAGGCAGAGCAACAACTTCCCAACAGCAAGACAATTTGGCTGGAGAACAGCATCCACGATGTACCGATTCAAAGGCCGGAGTTGGTTGCAGACTTGATAGAGAGCCACGTGGCTGACGGGTTCTTCGGATAAGCCCGGCTTAGTATCATCGTCCCAACGAAGGTCTGAATCCGGTAACATTTCGTGGAACCGAGGTTAGGCTGACTCAGCTGATTTGGAAACTGGCGAAGGTCAGGATGATGAGTGAAGGCTCTGGTAAAGCTTGGAGTGATATAAAAATGGCCCCACTAGATTATTCGCCCCTGGACGACCCCAGTATTTCCATGAACTCGTTCTATCCTCGTCAGGGTTGGACGCCGCCTGCTGAAGGGGTGCAGGACTATACGATAAATGTCGGAGATGATATAGGGCTGTCCTGCCGGTTCTTTCCCGCAGGTACCAGCGCTCCTACCATCTTGTTCTTCTATGGGAATGGGGAAACGGCCATTGATTACAACTCCATAGCGCCGTTGTATAACCAAATCGGGGTCAACTTCTTTATCGCGGACTACCGTGGATACGGCAAGAGCGGCGGCTCTCCTTCGTTCACGGCAATGCTCTCCGACGCCAACACTGTGCTCGGAGCCATGCATATAGTGTTGGGGGCTAGTGGCTACAACGGTCCGATCTTCGTCATGGGCCGGTCGATGGGGCGACATTCCGCCTTCGAATTGGCCGCCAAAGAGGAACCGGGCATCAACGGTGTGATTATCGAGAGCGGACGTCCCAGCCTGGGCCAGTTCACTGGCGGATTGGACCCTCAGTTGGCTTCAGACCTGGAAAATGCTTATCAGGCCAAGGCGGCGTCCATTGCTATTCCCGTGCTGGTGATTCACGGAGAGGTGGATGCCCTCGCACCCCTGGAACATGCGGAAAACATGTACCGCGATTTTGCCTCCAACGAAAAGAAGATGGTAATGATTCGAGGTGCGGGCCATAACGACCTGCTCTTCAAGGGGATAGACGAGTATTTCACGGCCATCAGGGACTTCATATTTGGCTAGCGGACCACTCGTGCTTCAGGACTCCAAAGCTTAGCGTACCCTGTCTATGGTCCGTGAAGAATTCGTTCTACCGGAGTCGCCCTTCTCCCCACGGGCCTAGCTTCTCTAACGCCCTGGCTAAGGCCCTATTCTCCGTGATACACCACGGTGATATCCGGTACAGCCCCATTTGGTTGAAGCCATGCGTGACCAAATCGGTAGCGCCTTCCGTTGCGTAACTCTGCCGCCGGCACTCCGGAGTGATCTTGTATCCGATGTTGGCTTCCTAATCGTTCTCGGGTTTGCAGCGAATACAGG
>Ga0209228_1000348_pt1 | contig 23973 bp, 18 predicted proteins | sample METZYME_3_150m_FD_187547 | JGI IMG/M metagenome (GOLD analysis project Ga0209228, IMG submission 187547) | Marine microbial communities from oxygen minimum zone in mesopelagic equatorial Pacific - METZYME_3_150m (SPAdes) (version 2) | ecosystem: Environmental > Aquatic > Marine > Oceanic...
AAATCGTTCCATTTCCTTTGACGATGATCGATTCGTCGGACATTGCTGGAACGTATGCTCCTCCCGCAGTGCAGCTGCCAAGGACTGCGGCGACCTGCGGGATGCCTTTGCCGGACATCATCGCTTGATTCCGGAAGATGCGACCAAAGTGGCCGATGTCCGGAAAAACCTCGTCTTGCATCGGGAGGAAGGCTCCGCCGCTATCGACAAGGTAGACACAAGGGAGATTGTTGACGTCGGCCACATCTTGGGCGCGGATGTGTTTCTTGACGGTCATTGGATAGTATGAGCCGCCCTTGACGGTCGCGTCATTAGCGACGAAGAGGCATTCGCGACCGTGAATGACACCTATTCCTGTGATTATTCCAGCCGAGTGAGCCTTGCCATCGTAGAGTCCGTTTGCGGCAAGGCTCGAGAGTTCAAGAAAGGGGCTGCCAGGATCGCAGATCTCAGCTATTCGCTCTCTTGGGAGCATTTTGTTTCGAGAACGGTGGCGCTCGACGTATTTACCGCCGCCGCCCTCTTTGACGGCTGCAAGGCGCTCCTTGAGATCGGCGGCCAAAGCGAGATTATGTTCGCTTCTACGTTGCCAATCAGGGCCTGAACGCTCGACTCGGGTCGGCAATCTATCCATGGCTCTCAACACCCGAGATTGCCGGCGAACCTTGAATCCAATGGAGACGACATCTATGATGTCGTGATTAGGCACGTCAAAAAGCTCGGCCGTTCGAGTCGAATTAGACGCCCAGCATCAAGCGCCCAACATCGCGCAGGCCCGGAGCCATTCCAACGACCATGAGGGCCAATCCGATGAGCATACGTAGGTGCTGTTGGCGGTACTCGAAATTGGCCATTGAGTAGAACCAGAAAATTATTCCACCGATTGCAAACTTTAGCAAAGCGAAAGTTGCTGCTGTATCGAATAGCTCGATGACCCAAGCTGAAACGATGTGCTTCTCGTGGTAATGGAAGTATTCGATGCCGATGAAGGTCGCTAATCCATCAAGCAATTGACCAGCTACAGGCAAGAAGGCGACTGGATAAGCCATCGTAGCCTTGAGTCGCAATGACTCAATCAAATCCTTCTCTTTCGATTCGGAAGCGAGGTATTCATCCTCGTTCATCCCAGGAGGCATAATCCCTGCAACGATATCCAAATCAGCCAACTCGCCAGCAGCCTCGCGCCCCTGTTCAAGCATCCACATACAGAGAAGAACTGGCGCGCCTACAACCACAGCCACAGGCCAGAGATTCAATTGGCTCAGATCCTTAGTCGCCATGAAAGAAGCCAGCGCACCGAAGAGAACTACACCTCCACCGACTCCTGAGAAGTAGACGGTGCGCTGAACAGAATCGAAAGCCTCGGCGCTCGATTCAAGTAACCAAGGAACAGCGAGCGCCAACCCAGAAAACAGCATCATCAGCGTCAGGTCGATGTCGAGTCGCGCAACCGTTCCACTGCCGTTGATCGATGCTCCATAAAGGATGAATTGAGTGAAGATAATCAAAGTCGAAACCGACCTGACATTCTCTTTCTTCTTCTCATCATCAGAATCTGACGACGAAATAGCATAGCCAGCCCAGCCCGCGATGATCACCCATCCGGCTGTCTGGAAATGGACGCCGGGACTGACGAACCAAGCCGAGAAGAACTCACCGAACATCTCGGCGTCCTCGACCACCTCTCCAAGAGCTGCCCATAGTACGAAGGGAAGTAGGGCGAGGAGAGTCTTGTCGGAGGGATCGATACCCAAGTGTCGAAGCCAACCAGAGAGAGCGATGGCAAACATCGCGAGAACGACTCCGTAGGTCATTGTGTTGACCATGTTGTAGCCAGAATCACCCGTCGATTCACCGCTAATCGGGTCGAGATAGTAGGTGTAGACGAAATCTGTCAGCGGATTCGCAACAGAGAGTTCGTTGAGAGCGATTCCCGCAAAGAAGAGGCTCATGACTACGGTCAGAGCTTGGATGATGACTCGCTCGTAATCGTACCACTCCTCAAGCGGGTTCATGGCTGGTCGAGCAAGGACCTCCGCTTAGGCGTGGCGGCTCGCTAACTTCTGCTGGGTGCTCCACAGTATGATGGTAGGGGAGCTAACGGAAATTCGTGGAGGGGCTCACTCTTCTTCGAATGAGATCTTTTCATCGTCCGCGAGCTCGAGCATTTCGGATACTTCCTCGGCATTCTCGGGGTCGACTTGGGACCCCTTGTAGCGACGCTCGCGGCGGCGACGCGCGTCTGCCAATCCAGGGACCAACGCCTCGAATTGGTCAGTGGTTTCACTGCCCGTATCGTACGATTCAAGACTGCGGGACTTGACTCGCATTCGCTTACGATCCTTCTCGAGGCCATGCAGCACGGTGCCGTGCTCAGAACCGTTGAGAATATTCTCGATTGCGGGTGTTGCAAGTGCTAAACCGTCCTCGTCACCGATGACGAGGACTGTTGAACCATAGATGGCCATCTCTGTATCGGATATCTCTTCGATGAGACTGCGAATGCGGCCGTTGCGGCCGATGAGACGGCTGCGCATTCGGCGGGTTTGGTTTGGTTGGCGTCCTACCCACTCACGGATATCGTACATACGCAGGAATACCTCGTCTTCTAGGAGCTTGACTGCGCGCTTGGGTGCGAGGCCGCGTCCTATCGCACGGATGACATCTGGCATCTTCATTCGGAGGATTGGATCTACCTCTGATTCGCCCCAATCGGCCATCACATCGCCTGTTGTGGAATCGATCTCAAGGCTGCTTCCACTGGCCTTTTCGATCATTTTGCGAGTCCGCCCCTCCTTTCCGATGAGTACCGCGATGCGGTCCATGGGGATACGGGCGAGCAGTTCCACGAAGGCGGGCGACCCGCCTCTCCGTTTTAATCCCCGCCCGAAAGAGACGGATAGGTTGGAACTGGTTCTTCGAGTACTCTGAGGAGTGCGTCAGCCAGTTGGATGTCGAAGCCTTGGCGGTTAATCCATTGAACTAAGCGAGTGACATCGCGCACCAAGAATTCGTTGGAAGATGGATGCGCGCTGACGACGGCTTGCCCGACATCGATGACCCATGGCTCGCCGTCGTACCAGAGAATGTTGTATTCAGAGAAGTCCGAATGGGCGAGGTCACAGGTTTGCCAGCAAACTGCAAGAATCTCGAGTAGGTCATCGAAGACTCCCATCGGATCGTCGATGGTGATGTCCTTGAGACGAGGTGAGGGTTCGTCCTTATCGCCGATAAGATCCATCACCAAGACGTTGTTGAGGATTGCACGCGGTGCGGGAACTCGAATTCCATGCTTTCGCATGCGCTTCAGATTGCGGTATTCTTTGCGCACCCAAATCTTCACGATTTCGCGATGGCGGCGCTTCATTCCACCGAATCGTGGGTCGCCATCGATGTATTTCGCGAGGCTCTTGAAGACGGCATTTGTCGTGTGAAAAATTTTCACCGCGGCAGGACCTTGATTAGTAGTCGCATGGAAAACGTGAGCCTCCTTGCCGCGAGCAATTGGGTAATCTACGGTTTCGATTTCACCCGCTTGCATCAATTTGTGAAGTGACATCAAGGTCGAGCGGTCAAAGACCGCATCAAAGACTCGCCGATCAACCCAGTCGTATTGACCTGAACCTAACACTCCTTGCAGCTTATCCTCGATTTCCGCGAACATTCGCTTGAAGCGCGGCTCCATCATCCAATCGTGTTGCCGCGCCCCTTTCATCAGCGAATCAGGATCGACGTCCTCCCAGTCGGGGTTCGCCATCGCTCTCACCCGAAGAACGAATCGATATCGTCGTCGTCGTCGTCAGCCCAGACTGCGGTTGGCTTCTCCTCGGCTTGGCCTTCTCCATCGTCTGCCTCGTCAGCAGACTCCGCTTCACTGGTTGGCTCAGCGGCAGGGGTGGAATCAATTTCCGAGTCGTGATCGTCGTCCTGGTTGAATTGGTCCTCGGTCATGCCAAACAAATCGACAATTTCGGGGAGCACGCCTTTGCGTGAGAGATAGATCGACTGCGTCTTGGTGTAGCGCATTCGAACGTCCGCCTTGGCATCCTGGAAGTCCCACGGCTGGAGGATAATGAGATCACCCTCGCGCACCCATTGGCGGCGGCGCATCTTACCTGGGATTCGAGCTAATCGGCTCTCGCCATCCTCACAAACAGCGCGGACGCGGCGACCGCCGAGAATCTGGTCGGCAATGGCGAACATTTCGTTGATCTTCTTGTTCGGGAGTTTTACGCGAATTTTATCGCTAGAGCCGGATTCAAGCTGCGCCAGCAACTCTGTGTCCACACGCTCCTCACGACGCGCCATTGGCCGTCGGTCGAGCGGCCCCTATGTGAAACCATGCCTCGTAAATGGAGTCATAACAAGCCGGTAGAGTCGACGTCCGTCGCGGCCCGACTAGTGGCTGATACTGCGGGGCACGAGGCTTACATTGCGGCTACGGCCGTCTCGACGAGGTCGAGGAGGAACTCAGCGCCAGCGCCGATTCCGAAGAAGACGGAAAGAACTGCGAGCACGAGGATGGTCCTGCGCAAGTGACCAGCGCGGCGAAGCGGCTTCGATACTTCAGGCTCCTCAAAGAACATCACTAGGCAAAGTCGCAGGTAGTAGAATAGCGAGAGGGCACTGTTCAGAACGATTGCAATTGCTAGCCAGAAGACTGGATCGACGGTCTCGGCCCAAGGCACGATTGCGTCTGCGGTAGTGCTTCCTGTGCCAGCGCTGATGTTGATGATTCCGTTGATCATCAGCAACTTCGAGAGGAAGCCAGAGAGTGGTGGAACACCAGCAAGTGAGAGCATGAAGATGAACATCGAGCCGGCGATTAGAGGGTCGCGGCGAGCCAATCCATGGAGATCCTCCAAACGGTGGCTTCTACCCTCAGTTTCCAGCAATCCGAGGACAAGGAAGGCTCCGAACTTGAAGAGCACGAGGATTGTCAAGTGGAATACGATTGCAATTAGGACCAACTTTGTGGTCGAGGCGTCGCCAAGTCCACTGCCAACGGCAGCGAGCGCAGCGAGCATGTATCCAGCGTGTGCGACGCTCGAGTAGGCAAGCATGCGCTTTGGGTTCTCACTGGTTAGCGCAGCGAGGTTACCCCATGTCATCGTCACGATGGCGATGAGTGCAAGCAGGCAGAACCACAATGCTTCACCCTCTTCGGGCATGGTGACCTCGATGAGGACGCGGAAGAGGGCGACGAATCCCATGGCCTTCGAAGCGGTCGCAAGCAGACCAGCTACCGGCGATGACGCTCCCGCGTATGCGTCGGGAGCGGCCAGATGGAATGGGGCTGCGCTGACCTTGAAACCGAAGGCGACGAGCATCAGGCCGACTCCGATGACAGCGAATGGATCGAGGCCGTCCATCGCTGCCCAAGCGGCTGCGAGGGCATCGAAGTCTAGGTCGCCAGACCACAAATAGACCAGAGACATACCGTAGATACCGGTGGCTGAAGAAACTGAACCGACGATGAAATACTTCGCACCGGCCTCGCCACCGACTGCCTCTTCCTTGTGGAAAGCGACCAATACGTAGGCTGCGAGGCTAGTCAACTCGATAGCGACGAACATGAAGAAGAGATTCGACGCCATGGCCATCAGGCTCATGCCCAATCCTACCATCATCAGCAAGAGATGGAAGTCGACTTGACGACGATTGTCCATCAGTGCGGCGACGAGCGCCTCCGCGCGCGATTCAGTGTCTCTCTCGCGCGGGGCGCGAGCGCTAGGGCGCGCAGGCATTCGGTAAGTCGTCGCGACTGCAGCAAGCAGTAGCGAACCGAAGAACACGACTGACATCATGCGGCTGAACGAGCTAATCTCAATCACGCCGCCAATTTCTCCGCTCGCTCCCTCGATTCCGAAGAAGGAAAAGAAGAGGGCTACTGAGAAGACTGCGATTGACATGCGACCAGGAAGGCGTGGGTCTGAGGTCGTTTTGTACCGCTTTCCACCAATAAAGATCGGAACGCGAATGCGTGTTAGTGGAATTCGGAAAGTTGCGTTTCCGATATTAGGCACGAGGATCGCTAGAATGATACCGAGGACGAGTGCCATCTCAGGAAGCAAATTCTCCATCTCATCGACAGTCAACATCAAGGTTTCACCCCCTTGCTATTCATCGCATCGACCAGAGTTTCTAGCATGAATTCGGTCGACCAATCTGACATCATATCCCAGAAGAAGAATGGTAGAATTCCGAACAGAACGGTGAATGCAACGAGTACAAACATACCGGCATTCTCGTGCCAAGTGATGTCGCGCGGCTCCTCTCCGTGCAGACTCTCGGGAAGGATTCCAACGTGTGGGTCGCCACCCTCAAAGATTGTTTTCTGCATACTTGTGAGGTAGTAAACCGCGGTGATGATGAGGGTTAATGCGGGTAAGAGGACTAGCCAACCAAAGGTCATCCAGAAGGCGATTAGTACCGCGACCTCGGCCACGAAACCGGCGAGCAGAGGCAGGCCCAAACTTGCCATCCAACCGATCATCATGTGGCCGGCAAGCCACGGTGAATGATGCGCGATTCCGCGCATCGAACCGATTTCAAGTGTGTGGTAATGGTGCTTGAATGAACCCGCGACCGCGAAGAGGAGTGGGCTGATGATTCCATGTGCGAACATCATGAAGAGAGCTCCAGCGATACCAAGCGGCTGCATGGTCGCGATTCCAAGGAAGATCAATCCCATGTGCGAGACGGATGAGTAAGCAACCATGCGCTTGAGGTTGGTCTGCCCCATGCAAACAATCGCCCCATAGACGAGGCTGACCATTCCGAGGACGATGAGCAGCGGAATGAAGACCACTGTCGATTCGGGGAAGATGGTGACTGCTACTCGCAGGAATCCGTAGGCCCCCATCTTCAGCATCACGCCAGCCAGCAACATCGAGCCAGCCGTAGGCGCCTGAACGTGAGCGTCTGGCAGCCAAGTGTGGACTGGGACGCTCGGCATCTTGGTAGCGAATCCAATAAGCAAAAGGATCCAAACGAAGTGTCGCAAGCCTTCGCCAGCAATCAAACCGCCACCAGCGGCCTGCGCAGTCATCGATACAAGATCGAAGTGATGACCGGTCAGCGAGCCAGCAAGGCTCGCGTCTCCCGTGTTGAAGTACATCACGAGAATTCCGATGAGCATCAAGACGCTCGCCGTGAATGTGTAGATGAAGAACTTCATCGAGGCGTAGCGACGTTCAGCTCCACCCCAGACTAGGATGAGGAAGAACATCGGGATGAGTGTAAGTTCCCAGAAGACGTAGAAGACGAAGAGGTCGAGAACTACGAACACACCCAGTAGCGCACCCTCCATAATCAGAATCAGCGGGTGGAAGATGTGTCCCTTCTCAGCGTCCCACTCAACTAACATCGAGACTGGGATGAGCATCGCTGTCAGCCAAACCATTGGGAATGAGAGGGCATCGACGCCGACGACCCAACGGACCCCTATCTCATCGAGAAGGACGACGGCCTCGTTCTGCAGGACGTAATCTCCCTGCATGATGTCGAGCCAATCGATGTTTCCAATCTGGCCGAGGAAGAGGGCCGAAGTGATGGCGAAGATTGCCAGGGCGAGGCCCATGGAGAGTGAGCGAGCAATCTTTCGAATGTAATCAGCCATACTCGCGGGAGCGACGTGAGGCAGAATGAGAAGTGTGAGACCGAGGGCTATCGGTGCCAGTGTAATGAATGTGAGCGGGTCGGATGTAATCAAGCGCCCACCCCCCAGATTAGAGCGAAGATGGTCAGTGCGCCGACGGCTGCCATTAGGATGTAGTCGCGCGCGCTGCCGGTTGTAATTCGGCGAATTTGGACTGAACCGAGCACCGAATTGGATTCAATCTGCTTGATGACGCCATCGACGACATTCTTGTCAAACCAAGCGGCGAAGTCGGCGAAGGGAACGATTGTTCGAGCGAGGACCCCTTCGTAGAAGTCATCGATGTATAGGCGGTTCTGCAAAGCCTCAGCCAGTTGTGAATCGGCAAGTTCGTCGACGTTCTGACTGCCGAACTTACCTGAAAGGCTGGTCAGCCAATGGACGAATGGGATAGCGCTCTCACCCTCGCGAAGTGCGCCACCATAAACTCGAGCGGCCATGATAGGTCCGAGAATGAATGAGAGTGCGATGGTTGCCCAACCAACGTAGCGAAGTTGCATATCCTCTGGGAGGAATGCGTGCTCTAACTCGTAGATCACCTGATCGAGGAAAGTGGACTTGTGAATCGACAGGTGGTCGGCCTCACCCGCCAGCCAGTCAACCATTCCGTAGAGGGCGAGGCCGAAGCCGCCCAGAGCCGTTATGATCGAGAGGAGAACGAGCGGGGTCTTGATCCAAGGAGTAGTCTCGTGGACGTGGTCAACGAGCTCGTTCTTAGGTTCGCCAGCGAAGGTCATGAACCACATTCGCGACATGTAGAAGCCGGTCATTCCGGCGGTTGCAAGAATCAGTAGAGCCGGACCGAGTAGAGCGTCGGCACCATGGAAGTAAGCGTACCAAGTCTTGCCGACGATGATTTCCTTCGACCAGAATCCACCGATGAGCGGAATGCCAATGATTGACATCGATCCGAACATCATCGCCGTCGCGGTGACTGGTAACTTGCTGGCCAAGCCCCCCATATTGCGCATATCCTGCGGATCGAAGTCGTGGTCTGTGTCATCGCCCTCTTCAGAGATGTGATCGTGGGCGTGGTGGACTTCGTGGATAACCGAGCCGCTCGCCATGAAGAGCATGCCCTTTGCCATGGCGTGGTTGAACAGATGGAAGAGTGCCCCGCCGAAGACGAGTGCTCCGGCGTGGTGATTACCGGTATTGAAGAACCACAGAGCGGCTCCTAGTCCAGTGAAAATGTAGGCTAATTGACTCATCGTCGAATAAGCGAGAACCTTCTTGATATCGTTCTGAACGAAGGCGATTGCCGCGGCCATGAAGGCAGTGATTCCACCAATCCAAGCAACGATGAGCCCTAGGTCCTCCATCCCGGCGACGCCGTGATGGCTGACATCGACGAATGGTACCATACGCGCGACCAGATAGAGACCAGCGTTGACCATGGTCGCAGCGTGGATGAGAGCGGATACAGGGGTCGGCCCCTCCATCGCATCGGGCAACCACACGTGCAGTGGGAATTGGGCCGACTTGCCGACCGCGCCGATGAAGAGCATCAGAAGCGCGGTCTGCAGCATTGCAGCGTCGACCATCGCACCACCAACTCCAGTCGATGGATCGTCAAAGACGACAGCGAAGTCGAGAGATCCGTAGATATCGTACAGCATCAGCAGTCCAATCATCAGGAAAACATCGCCTACACGCGTAGTCAGGAAAGCCTTCTTCGCGGCGTAGGCGGCACTCTCCTTCCAGTAGTAGAAGCCGATGAGGAGGTATGAGCAAAGTCCCATTATCTCCCAGAAGATGAACAGCCAGAGGAAGTTGTCAGCGAGAACCATTCCAAACATTCCCATCGAAAAGAGAACGAATTCGGCGAAGAATCGGTGGTTTGAGTTGTCGTTGATCGAGTCCGTGGTCATGTAGCCAATCGCGAACCAGCAGATGAGGAAGCAGAGGAATGTAGCAACGAAGAGAAGCATGATGCTGACTGCATCGAGATATATTCCAAAGCCAATTCCACTGAACCCTGTGGTGGCGATGGACCAGCCATCGCCGTTGTATGTCAGGACATCGAACGTCAGCCAGCTGAATGGATCTCCTGATTCGACGTGTCCGTGATGGTCGAGGTAATCGTAGATCAGCCACACGGAGGCCGAGAGAGATACGCTCAGCGCACCGAGGCCGAGAATTCCTCCTTCCTTCAATTGGTTGACCCAAGTCTCATCGCCGTTCCAAATCTGGCCAGCGATGGCAATTGTTGCGAAGAATACGAGAGGAGCTGCGATGATTAACCACCAATAATCAGTGGACGACGCTCCAGTAAGGTAGAGGTAAGGAACGATTGCCAAGAATGGCACGATATAGAGGAGTCTGTCCCACTCCTGCTTTTGTTCTCCCATCATCATCACCTCAATTTCTCAGCAAGGTCGCCTCGTCGAGCGAGATTGTCTCCTGCGTGCTGTATAGCGAGAGCAGGATGGCTAGTCCGATGGCGACTTCGGCGGCTGCAATCGCAATTGCCACAGCGGTGAATACCCAACCATCGACGGAGCCGTGGTGGAGAGCGCCGGCGACGAAGTTGAGGTTGGCTGCGTTCAGCATAACCTCGATGCACATCAACACGACAATCGCATTCTTGCGGCTGAACGCCCCAACCAATCCGATTCCGAAGAGAATGACGCCGAGGCCGGCAATCCAGCTGACCTCAATCATCGTTATCACCTGACAATCGGACTGAGTCCTCTGAACCCATGTCGTAGAGGAGGTTGACGAGGCGCTCGTCACGAACAAGATAGGATGCACCAATCATGGCCATCGACAGAAGAATGCCGAGGACTACGGTGACGATGGCCCAATCATCGAGGATTGAGACTGCGAATTCAAGAGTTGTTGGAGCTCCTGCAGGTGCATTTTCCCACATTGGATGCTCCATTACTTCGCGCAGGAGAACCAGAACAAAGGCGAAGACACCGAGGCGGGCGAAGATGCTGACTGCCTTCATTGGACATCACCCTCCTGAATTTGGCGGCGGGTCAGCATGACACCGAATTGAACGACGAGCATGACCGAGCCGAGATAGACGAGAATCTGGATAGCTGCCAACATCTCAGCGTGGGCCAGAACCATCACGCCGGCTACGGCGAAGAAGGTCATCATCAACGAAAGAAGTGAGTGGGCGACACGGCGCGCGTAAACGCATCCGAGTGCACCGAGGATGGCGATGAGCGCCATGATAACGAATGCAATGGCCTCGAAATCGATGTTCATCGGTTCACGCCTCCGCTTCCTTAGCAGCCTTAGCCGCCTTCTTTTCACGCTTGGTTTTCTCTTTCTTCGCGCGCTTTGCGAGTTCCATGTCGACGCGCTCCTGATGAACCGCAGGAAGGACACGAGTTCGGTCTGCGTCGAACCAAAGATCATCGCGTGAGTAACCTGACATTCCATCGTACTCGTTGGTCATGAAGAACGACTCGAACGGACATGCCTCAGCGCAAAGACCGCAGAACATGCAGCGGCCCATATCGATACGGCCGCTGACTATGTCTGTCTCGGCCGGCTTGAGCTCGCTTGTACCGATTTCTTCGATGCCCGAGCCATCCATCCAACGGACGGTTGCTGTGTCACCGGATATGTCGATCACCTCGGCGAAGTCGTATTGCTGCGGAACTGCCGAGTGCTCGTTTACGAGGTCAAATTCTTCGATCTCTTCGAAATCCTCACGAGGCTTGGCAGCGTATCCGCCGGTTTCGAACTCGGACCCATATCCGTGCCATTCATCCCCTTCTTCAGCCGTGTCAAGAACGTTGACACGGACCTCCGAAGTCATGTGGAGGCAGTCGTTGGGGCAAGCACGAACGCAGGCTTTGCAGGCAGTACAGGTTTCCCAAACGATACCAATTCGACCGTTGTAATTTCCAGGGACGAAGAGCCAGGGCTCCATGTCTTCAAGGCGCTCGTAAGGGTACATCACCGTCACAGGGCGCTCAAGGAATGGAAGCAGATCAGTAGACTCGCGGTCAGCCGAATACGTGTGTCCCTCGGAGAGGTGATTATCGCCGATTCGGGAGAGTGTGAAATCGTCCTTCAGATTGACTTGTTTACCGTGATAATTGTTCTTTAGAATACCGAGGCGACCGAGGAATGGGACGGTTCGAAGCGCCGTCTTCATCGTAATCCACATTGGCCTGATAATCAGGTTGCGGAAGTTCGGGGTCGCGTGAGGGTGGCCGGTGTTGTATTCTTGTCGATCGTTCATTTAGTCACCTCCTGATTAATCCCTGTGCGTTCCAGGGCTAGCCTTTTCCAGAGTCTGAGTGTGGTACATTCTCCGGTTGAGTTCGAGGGCTTCTTCGTCCTCGTCGATTGCAAGAACGATGAATGCGACGATGAAGGCTCCAAAGAGGACGGGAGCTGCCCAAATTGGCCAGCCACCGGCTGCTGTGCTATTCCAGACTTCTAGTCGCAGCAAGATGGCGACTGCGAGATTGACAATTGATGCTGGAAGGAGCCAGCGCCATCCGAATTCAAGGATTTGGTCCGTACGAATTCTGTGGAGTGAGGCACGGATCCAGACGAAGAAGGCGAACATTAGGTAGGCCTTGGCGAGTAGAATCGCGACACCTGGAGTCGCAGTTGCGAGCATTTCGAAGATGCCACCAACAAATGGTAGGCCGACGAGAGTATCCTCGAATGGGAGTTGCCAGCCTCCGAGGAAGAAGAGCGCGAAGAGGATGCAAGCCGCATACGCGCGCATCATCTCGACGGCGAACATGAGACCCCAACGAATTCCACCGTACTCGGTCCACCAGCCCTCAACGAGTTCGGCTTCAGCCTCTGGCATATCGAATGGGATTCGCTCAACTTCAGCAATCATTGTAATGAGGAAAAGGGCTGCTCCGAGTGGCATGATGAAGATGTTCCAAGTGTTGCTTGTCTCGATTTGGAAGTCGACGATTTCTAGGATGTTGAACGATCCTGAGATGACTGCTATCGCGAGGACACTGACCAGCAGCGGAATTTCGTAAGCGGTCAACTGCGCGGCTGAGCGCATTCCACCGATGAGTGTGTACTTGTTGTTGGAAGACCAACCGGCGAAGAAAACACCGAGCGGAGCGACGCCGAATACGGCCATCATGAAGACGAGAGAAAGTTCGGGGTTAGCAGCCCAGATATGAGGACCGAATGGAACGAAAGCGTAGACCATGACTGTGGTCGCGATGATGATGACTGGGGCTGTCTCGAAGACTACACGATCTGCCTTAGCCGGGACTATGTGCTCCTTGGTGGCGAACTTGAGGAAGTCCGCAAGGGCTTGGAAGAAGCCGGGGAAAAGGAACCAGATTCCGTGATAGCCACGGTTGTGCACGCGGTCGACTGCAATGTGCTTCGACTCATTGCCGGCGACGGAGTTGAGTGTCTTGACGACCCAGCCAACGATGGCTCCGATACCGAATGGCAGTTGATTCCACCATTGTCCAGCTGTTGTGTGGCCTTCTCCAATCCATAGGCTGCGGAGAGTCGTTGTGGCGCCGAGTCGATCCATCAAGCGCGCGATGAATTTGCGCTCGATGTACGGCACGACCATCAGCGTAATCATCATCGTGCCGAAGACGACAGTGCACATGATCGTCGTGAAGATGAATGTCTCAAGCGCGCCCTGAATGCTACCGAACTCATTCTGAATGTTCAGCGTCCCAAGTGGGCCCAAGCCGATATCGTTCGATGGGAGGATGTCGTAGACCAAGTCCATTGACCAGCCGACTATCGACTCGGTCCAGCCGCGGATATCTAACCAATCGCTGCTCGCCATGCTCTCACCTCACCTATCGGTCTCCCCGATGCATGGGTCGAATGAACCCATGATCGCTGGGATATCCGCGACCTTGTAGCCAATCATGCACTTGGCCGCGTATGGAATTGTGATGAACATCGGAGAGCGAATTGAGACACGGTATGGCATCTTGCCGCGGCCCTCGCCGCCACCGGCGAGGTAGAACATCGACTCGCCGCGGCTATCCTCGAAGTGATGGCTTCCCGTAGCGCCTTCCGGAGCGCGGGACGGAGCCTTGGCGAGGATCTTCGGGTCGCCCGGCTCGTGGTAAGTCTCGGCTCCACCGGGAATCTTATCGATAGCCTGGAGGACCATTGAGGCACTCATGCGCATTTCTTCGACGCGGATACGGTAACGGTCGTAGCAATCTGCGCCTTTGATTGAAGAGCGCTCGACGGATGGCTGCCAGTCGAGTTCGCTATAGACGGAGTAAGGGTGAGCCCAGCGAACGTCGTAATCGACGCCGGCGGCACGGATATTCGGTCCGCTGACGCCGTGATTGATCATCTCTTCAGGCTTGGCATAGCCAACTCCCTGACTACGCACTAGGAAGACGGTGCTCTCGTCGAATAGAGACTCGTATTCCTGAATTCTGTTGAGGAATAGTTTGAGTTTGGCGCGAGCGCGCTGGGCGAATCCGTGAGGCAGGTCACGCTTGACGCCGCCGACTCGCGGGAAATTGTAGTGCATGCGCGAGCCGCCAAGTTCCTGAAGCAGATCCATCATCATCTCGCGCTCGCGCAGGCACCAGACCATGATTGACAGATTGCCGATATCTGGTCCATAGGCGCCCAGCCACATCAGGTGGCTGGCGATGCGCTGGATTTCGACCGCGATGAGGCGGATGTACTCTGCGCGCTCGGGCACCTCGACGCCGAGGAGGTCCTCGGCGGCGTAGATGTAGGAGTGTGACCAAGTATTTGCACTGGCGTAGCACAACCTATCGCAATAGGTCGTAATCTGTGTGAAGTCGCGAGCCTCGCAAATCTTCTCGACACCACGATGGATGTATCCCAAATCCGGCTCAGTGTCAACGACGGTCTCACCGTCGACCTTGATCTTGAGGGTCCAAAGACCGTGAGTCATAGGGTGCTGAGGACCCATCGAAATCCACATCTCTGCCATTCGAAACCCCTCCTCACTTCAGCTTACCAGCGTCGGCTGGCTTCCTCAGGTAACCCTGAACATCGTCGTACATTTCCTCGAAGCCGTGGTAGCGTAACTTGTGCTGCTTCTGCAACGGATGGTATCCGACTGGAGTCTCATGTGGATTGAGTACTCGGCGCATTCCCTCGTGGCCATTGAAATCGATGCCGACGAGATCCCAAGTCTCCTTCTCATTCCAATCTGCTCCGACCCAGATGTCCTGTACCGAGGCGACAGCGGGCTCACGAGTGTCTGGAAGAGCGATGCTAATCTGAATCTCGAGAGGAACATCTGCTCCCTCGACATTGTTTGCATCAGTAATGTTCGGTTGGATGACGCCTTGAATTGACGCAGGGTCTCTGACACAGGTGCGCATCAGATGGTAGACAACCTCCCAGGTCTTGTCGGCCGCGTCGGGCCAGTGAATTCCGGTAATCATCGAACAATAGTCGACGCCTTGCTCAGCAGCGAGAGCCTCAGCCAGTGCGCGCCATGATTCAGGAGTACTGGTGGCGCTGACGGTATGGCGGTCCTGTGTGCCGCTGGTGCGGGTATCGACAGCGGCGTTGACACCATCGATGGACGACATTGCCTCGGCGAGAGCCGTGGCAGCCTTCTGCTGAGCCGCCGCTGTGACCTTTTTGCCCATCTCGATTCCTCCTCACTCGTCTCCGACGATAAGCGGCGCCTCGCTCATCGGCCTGACTTCGCTTGGCACCGCGCCGATGCGAATGATCTTCTCACGCAACTTGCCGAAGCCGTCAATCAGCGCTTCGGGTCGAGGTGGGCATCCCGGAATGTAGACATCGACAGGAATTACCGTGTCGACGCCTTCGAGGATGTTGTAAGATTGGAAGTAAGGTCCTCCTGAGATAGCACACTCACCCATGGCTATGCACCACTTTGGCTCGGGCATCTGCTCCCACAGGCGGACTATGGGGTCAGCGAACTTCTTCGAGATTGGACCATTGACCAGTAAAACGTCGCATTGGCGCGGGCTGGAGCGGAAGAAAACGCCGAAGCGCTCGGCATCGAAGCGACTCGCGCCAGCCGCTGCCATCTCAAGAGCGCAGCACTTGATTCCAAGGTGAAGAGGGAATAACGACTTGCGCTGACCCCAGTTGAAGAGGCGTCCACCGAGGACGCCGATGACCTCCTTCATGCGACTTGCTTTCATTGCCTCGTCGGTGATGTCGCCGACGGTATCGACCAAGATTCTGCTATTGAAAACAGAGAAATTAGAGGCTTCATCGCTCATTCAATCACCTCAGATGTAGATCCTTCCTCGCTTGCGGAAGACGTGCCATACGCCCAGACTCATCAGCACGATGAACACGGTGAGAGTCATCATCGCAGACCAGACATCAATGTCGCCACCGGCCTCTTCGATTGCGACGACCCCGCCAAACGCGAGGAACATGAATGCGATATCGAAGACGAGGAAGATGATTGCATACCAGTAGTACTGGAAGTGGAAATTGATATGAGCGTCACCAACAGGTTCGGATCCACACTCATACGTGCTATCTCGCCGGACGTACAGGCTCTGATCAGTCTCGTAACCCGGTAAGAGAATCGAGCGCAATTTGTTGCTGTCATTAGCGCTCGGCGTCGGCCTTAGGAAGCGGGACGCGACGAAGCTCATGACTGGAAATCCGATACCAACGAGAGTCATGATTGCCAATGCGAGATAGGCTTCTGGTACCGTCGACATCGCTGACACCTGACGGTCCCGTAGGGACCGGCAGAGTTGCCCACCTGAAATTCGGTGATAAGCATAACCGTGCGCTCGTTGAGATTGGTCGAGCAAGGAGGAAGCAGGACCCGCGGGAGGACACTCATGAGTTCGAGTTGTGAGCCCGCGACTCAGTCGCTCGATTCGTGCTCAAGCGCCTCGATGATACGACGGTTCTCTGCGCGCGAGCGGAAGAAGAGAATGACGACGAGTAGAGCCCCAATGCCTGTCAATCCGTAAACGAGAATCTGCTCGTTCTGCTCGCTCAGCCAGTTGAGACCGGGGGAAACCTCAGCAGTCACTTCGAGGTCGAGAGGCTCGCCTGCTACGGGCATGCCCTTGGGCTGGACCGTGATGGTGAATCCGTAGGTGTCATCTTGGATCATCCCCGCCGGAGGAGTCACTCTCACAGTAATGGTTCGAGAGTTTCCAGGTGAGAGTTGGAATTCGTCAGGGATGACATTGACCGTCCATCCACGGAGAGAATCGCTTGTTAGAATCTGTACGGTCTCGACGATGTTTCCATGATTGGTCACATGCAAAATGAACTCAATACTGGTTTTCTCGTCTGTCGTCGCAACCTCTTCGCCTTCGAGTGTGAATTGCAGATCATGGATTGTCCTGACCTCGAAGGCGAGATCAACTGAGGTGCTCTCAGCAGCATTCTTCTCGGAGGAAGCGCTAATCTTTATCACGCCAGTAGTTCCACTTCCCACACCTTCCAGCACCTCGAGTTGAATCGTAATGAGAACGCGATCCCCAGATGGAACTGGGATGTTCTCATTGGCGACCACACCATCGATCAGAATTTTCCTTAGAACCGATGATTCCATTCCCGTCATCGATATGACGGCTTTATCGCCGCCGGGGAAATTTCCTGTATTCTCAAGCCAGAAATTGATTTCTGTGACACCACCCGGCGGTAGAACAATGTCGAGCTGCCCCGCTATCGGGCCGGGCATTTCGGGCGAGATTGCCATGCCGTAATCGTAGTTTGATACGATCACGCTAATCGTATGTTCGACATTCTCGCTGGTTCCGAATATCGCCACGCGCGAGAGAATTGAGACTGAATCCGCGTCTTCCTCCCCCTCAACGGTAACATCGAGGAAGACTCGCTTAGACTCGCTAGGATCAAGAATCACCTGCGAGATTGAATTGCCATTCGTGTCAGAATAGGATGCAGCCCACATAGGAGGATTGCATCCGGTCTGATCGCTCGGATCGCAGACTTGGAGCTTGAACGTATCACGGATGTTTCCGGTGTTCGTGATATCTATCGGAAACTGCACGACCTGCCCTGAGCGGCCTGTCTGCTGAGTCGAGAGAATGTCAGCCGTGAGGTCGTGCCTTGCCGCGACGGACACCGTCAGAACCTTGCTAGCCAGAATAGTTGTCGAACCACTAACAGTCACCCCGAATTCAATCGTGTTATCGCCCGCGAGCGCATCTGCGGGGACATTGATTGTGGCGGTGAGAGAGGCCTTGTTGTTAGAATCATGACGACTGTTGACGGTGACCGAAGATTGAGAGAATGAAATTTGCCAACCTTCCGGGAGGTCAATCGTAGTCAGAGAAAACGTATCGAGTCCATTGCCGCGATTCTCCACCGTCAAAGTGACTGAATCTGAACTCCCCGGTTCAACATTGGAAAGTTTCGATGTACTGAGGGTCAATTTCGCATCGTGAACTTGACCGATTGTAACTGTTAGAATCTGTTCGCAGCCGACGCCTTGGTTCGAACGACCTTGAATCTTGATTTCAACCTGAGAGCCGGCTTCGGCTGAATCATCAGGAGTCACTGAGAATGTGAAGGTGTGACTATCGTCGGAATTACCGGGTTTGGCGAGTAATTTCGTCTTCGGGCTGTCAAACTCGACCCAACCCGTGATGTCGGTTCCCGGCGACTGGGCTTGCATCTGAACCGTCCACTCGGTATTTCCCGTATTCTCAACATCAAAACTATTCTCCGCTGTCTCGAATGGATCGAGGCTGTGAGATGTGGTCGAAAGAGATCCGTCACACTCCTTGACTTCTGGAATACTAAGACTGAGAGTTAGATTGTCTCCGGCTCGGTCGGCTTGATTGGGGTCATTGGTGACTTCAGCCCTCAGTAGGAAACAGTGCTCACCAGCCTCGGTGGAACTACCGTCGGGAACTTCGACTGTCACGTCGACTGTCTCCTTGTCGCCAGATTCGAGCTGCACCACCGCTGGATCGACGGTCGCCGTGAGATCGTCCGACTCGCAATCATCATCGCTGGTCATCTCGAGTTGGACATTCGCCTGTTGTTCGCCGGTATTCTCCACCTCGACCTCCCAAACGACATCGTCATCTCCATCATAATCGACTCTCTGTTCGTCGGTCGAGAGTTTGACGGCATAGAGTCCACCGCCGTCTCCGGCGGTGGTGGTGACTGTGATATCGGCATTCTTCGGAGTGCCTGGCGCTCCATCAGCGACTTGTGCAGTCGCTTGAACGGTCGTCTCACACTCACCATTGGCTTGATCGTTAACGGTCACAGTGAGTGTGACCGTCTCCGATTCACCAGAACCGATGGTTCCGGAGACCTGTTCGATTGAGGAACTGAATCCATTGCAATCCGATGCGTCTTGCGAAGTGCTCAGAGATACCGCCATATCGTCGTCGCCATCGTTGTGAACGGTGATATCGTACTCAGCGGGATTATCTGCATCGGCTTCCTGAGCCATCGGACTCGCAGTCAAACGTGGATCGACCTCAGCCTGAACCATAGGAGAGAGCATCGTGACAAGTAGCAGAACCGTCAGCAAACGGGCCAAAGCAGCACGATTCATTGCTCTGCCGAGAATCTGGCCCCTCTAAGGGCTTCGGGCTAAGCGACCCTATAGGGTCGCAGTTCACGCGTCGACGAGTTCGCTCGAATCTGCGTTACAGTGCAGACAGCGACCAATGGAGAGGATATCGCATCCTCGAATCTGCCCAGCTTGGTGATAGCGGGCTCCGCAATTGCCACAAGCGTGTGCTTTACCCTCGAATATATCACGGCTGCAAACCCAACATTCGATACCCGAACCGCTCTCTTCTTCACTAAGTTTCAGCGACTCGGAAATCTTGCTCACAGCCTCTTTCGAGATGAGGGAATCGAGGTTGCCTCCGCGCTGCTTGAAGACATAGAATCCGGCCCCGCCGATGATTGCGATAATGAGTATGAAGAAGATTGGAATGAGTGTCGAACCAAGGCTGCTACCACCACCCTTGCCGGGCATCACATCGACATCGAAGGAGAAGGTGGACCCCTGAATATCCTCGCCGTGGCGAAGTGACATCTCGATATTTCCATTGCTGCCGGTATTGGGGGTGAATTCAATGACGATTGAACGTGATTCTCCGGGACTCAAAATGACCAGAACCTCGTCGTTGATGAAGATGTTCCAGCCTGATGGTGCGTTGACATCGAGGCGGTGATTGACCTGCGCATTGCCAACGTTCTGAATATCCACAGTAATCTGGATAGGGTAGCCCTCGTGGGCTTGGGCTTGGGTTCGCAGATTCCAGGTCACTGCGGATACAGAGTCGACGCGGAGCGAGATCGTATTCTCGATCTCGATACCTTCGCCTTCCATTCTGAGAGAGACGTAGGGTTCGCTTCCAGCCTCGACCGATAGTGGAATCGTCACGGTGCACCAAATGATGCTGCTCGCGCCGGGAGCGAGAGAGGAAGGTGTAGTTGGGCAAGTCGCCAACCAATCACCATCAGGGACGATGATACTCGTGGTCGGCTTCCAAGTTGAGGTGCCTTCATTCTCGACCTCCCAAGCCAGATCGAAGCCAGTGCCGACGGGGTGGGCTCCGACTCCGAGTGGTGTGTCAGCAGATGTGCCGTCGCCAAGAACGACTTGGTGGAAAGTCAGAGCGGGTATCGCGGCTGAGAGGACATCGATGGTTCTGTTCCAGTCGATAGCGAAGCCATCGTCGGTGGCGAAGCGGAGCTTGAAGTCGCCACTGGTCGCCCTGCCATTGCCTTGCAGAGTCACCGACCAAGTGGTCGTTGAGCCAGTAGGCGCGAAGAGTGTATCGAGACCTCCTACTACAGTCCAACCCGATGGGATGCCTCGTGGATACGGGGTCATCGTCAGGTCTCGATTACCGTTGTTGAGGAAATCGATGTCGAGCACGAGAGTCGAGTCGGGCGAGACTTCGTGCTCGGTGCCATCACTGATTGGTGTGGTCGAAAGTTGGTCGATGGTGATGACCTCCAACGGAATCGGCACCGACCAAGAATCGCTGCCGACGCGGGAATGAATTGTCAAGCCGGCGTCGAAGACCGAGCCGGCTGGAATCATTGCTCCAGGTGGATTTACCGTGATGTCAATCGCTCGACGCTCGCCTACGAATAGAGTTCCAGTTGAGCCGTGCGAGGAGCCTGCGAAGGCTCCGAGCACGTCGAGACCGAGGTGCCAGCCCGCGGGCGAGCTGAGTTCGACATCATAGGTCTGAGGGCCATTGCCCTCATTGGTTACGAAGATCTGAATTTGAGTCTTAGAAATCGGGCTGACTTGAACTTGGCCTGATGTGATTTCAACATCGGCAGCGGCGAGGACAGGCACCTCGAAGTAGATGTCGAGCATCGATTCAATCTCATTCTCGACATCAGTACCTATGATTGTCATGACATAGGTTCCAGGCTGCGGAGGAGCGGGATGGATCAGAGTGAATCCGACCTCAACGGATTCAGCTTCCTGCAAGTTGAACGTATTCGATGTGAAGGAGTAGAACCAATCGAATTCGAGGCCGTCGCTCTGTCTAATCGGAGAGGAGGCTTCGATTGTTGCGTTGGTCTCAAAGAGGGCGGTATTCGTCAGGATAAGTGACCAAGTGGTTGAGCTGTCGTCGGCCTCCCCGAGAGTCTTGAATGGTTCATCAGAAGTCACTCGAACGCCCGGTGCACTGACGATGAGTGTGTGAGTGAGTAGGTTATTGCCTTCGTTGGATTCGTCGACAAGTTCGTTTGGATCAATGTGGAATGACATATCGATAAGTCCCTCGCTCGTCGGAGTCCAATTCCAATTCATTTGCACCGATTCACCAGGAGTCATCGAGATGATTTTGGTCGAGATGTGAGCCCCATCCGCACGCGCCATCACTTCGAGATCTGAGACCGATCCTGCTCCGAGATTCTCAAGGGTTATTCCAATCTGGACCGATTCACCAATCTGAGGGATGGTCGGAGTAACGGAGACATCGGGAGCGAAAGTTGGGTCTGGTGAGAGATCGTTGACGTTGACTCCGCGCACCGCGAGAGCGAATGGCTGCCAGGTGCGGCTGCCGCCGTGATAATCGTCCTTGACACGGACTGTCCATGTCCCGACTGCGGCGTTATCGACTAGAACAACCTCGACATTATTCTTCGAATCAAAGGAACCGCCAGCGATTGAGCGACCTGAATTGAAGACGTTGCCCTTGTAGGTAGTTCCACCGCTCGGATGGACCACTTCGAGATTCAAATCGTTACGTAACTGATTGCTTGAAGAGGATGAACCGGGATAGTCTGACCAAGCGAGGACCACCTTCAACGGCTCACCAGCACGAGTGATTTCGAAGGTGTATTCTTGGGTCTCGCCACTTCGAATTCTACTACGATCATCGACGAAGATACCTTCGTCACTATCGGGGATGAGCGAATCAATCAGATTGACTCTTCCCCAGCCCTCGTCATTATTCGGAATGTTACGAGTTCCCATGTCCTCGGCTCCAAGAATCAGGAGTGCCTTGACCAAAGCACCTTGCGGGGCCGGTCGATTTGCCACTTCCATCAGATACTCGCGCACGAGGGCGGCGGCTCCGGCAGCGGCTGGAGTCGACATGGATGTGCCGCTGTACTCAATGTACCAGTTGTTTGACCATCCTGAATCCGCGTCCTGAGCCTCTTGAGCGAGGCAGGATCGAACACCATCTCCCGGTCCTACAAGATCGGGCTTGAGTCGTCCATCGTCAGTTGGACCACGACTGCTCCAGTAGTACATCTCGTCAGGAGAGCCGCTGTAGCGATTCTTGTGGCCGCCAACTGTGATGACATTCTTCGCAGTGCCCGGAGGTGAGACACCATCGTTGCGCTCATTGCCAGCCGCGAAGAGAACGGTCATACCCTCGTGGCTCCAGTATTGATCCCAAGTCGAGGTGCGGTCGTCCGCATCCTCGGACTGAGTCGAATATGATCCGTGTCCGCTGCCCGCCCCCCAGCTATTCGTGTGCAAGCGGGCGCCAGCATTGTAGGCAGAATTCAACATGCTGTTGATGCCGTAACTGTAGAGAGCGCCTGTATCATCATCCTCCATCGCTTGGAAGTAGAGGCTGGCACTGGGCGCGACGCCATTGTAGGTCCCGCTGCTACGCATTCCGGAACCCAGCACGGTGCAAGCCACGTGGGTTCCGTGGCCATCTGAAGGATCTGCGGTCGAGGAATCTCCAGGAGTGACAGAAGTTCGACCGACTATTCGGTTGTTGAAATCTCCATGATCATGGTCAATGCCCGAATCGCCAACGGCGACAGTTTGGCCGGAGCCATCGAGATCTGTGACGAAGAAGGAGTCGACCGTCTCGATTCCCATGTGGGTTCGAGCATTGTCATTCTTGGTTTCCAGCACCGGTAGTGGTGCGACCCAAGCGACTGAAGGGTGCTGTAGGACGCTGCCGATATCGGCGAGATCAACAACACCCCATACACGCCCCTCTTCAGGACTCCATGAATCGGTCAACCAAAGTTCTGCAACTGCGTCCAACGAATCTTCTAGGCCAAGACCTGGCTCAGCGTGGCGTTGCAATTCGTCATCCTTCCAGCCGAGCACCTCGACCATCATCGGGCCTTCTTCGACCAGACGCAGAAGCGGATGGGCGAGCAGGCCGGACGAGACGGTGTGGACTGCAACAACTACCGATTCCTCAGCGAGCAATGAAATCTGCTTTTCATCGCCCTGCACGAGGAATCCCGATGGCGGGATTGTTGAGCGAATCTCAACATCCGCCGCTTCCTCGATAGCAATACGAGCATCCCAAATGCCAACATCGCCGTCGACGATAACCATCGCCAGATCGCCACGAGGCTCAGCCAGAGCTCGCGGCAAGTGAACCGATGGAATAAGGCCGAGTTCGGTGTAAACGCCGATTGTAGACTCGGCCGTATTCTCACGAGTCCTCTCGAGACCCTCAAGGACTAGTGGCGCACCGAGATCTTGGATCGAATCGGGGTCAGGAGCAATCCCAATGCGATTCACAACCGGGTCCAGTATTTCCGCCGAATCCCCGGTTGGCTCAACATGAATCCCACCAGCCGGAGCGATAGATAGGAGGAAAATCCCGAGAATCGCGACCGCCATGCGTTTGGTCATGAGTCGCCGCCCCATTGAGTCGCCTTTCAGCATTCGGGTTGGATGGATGACGCTTGAATCACGACCATAGGTCGTGTCAGAAGAAGTGAATCGGCGCATTGTAGGTGAACATCTCCATCTGCCACCCACCGACATTGTAGGTCCACCGTTCGTGATATTCGTCGCCGCCATAGGTGTAATCGAGAATGACCTCAATCGTGTAATTATCCCAGACTGAAGCGCCGGCTATCAGCAATTCCAAGTCGTCTCCAGCAATCGAAGTATGGGCGGCGATTTCGTCAGC
>Ga0209228_1000352_pt1 | contig 23824 bp, 20 predicted proteins | sample METZYME_3_150m_FD_187547 | JGI IMG/M metagenome (GOLD analysis project Ga0209228, IMG submission 187547) | Marine microbial communities from oxygen minimum zone in mesopelagic equatorial Pacific - METZYME_3_150m (SPAdes) (version 2) | ecosystem: Environmental > Aquatic > Marine > Oceanic...
TATTCCCGTGGCAGTGATTGGGCGTCCAAACGTAGGCAAATCGACCCTGATTAACGCATTAGTTGGTGAGCAACGGCAGATCGTGTCGGGTACACCGGGCACAACGCGTGATGCCATTACTGTTCCCGTGCGTAGGGACGGTATTGACTACAGTTTCATCGACACCGCCGGCGTGCGCCGGAAGGGTCGGGTGGTAGATGTCATCGAAAAGTTCTCGATTGTCAAAACGCTATCTGCAATGGATCGGTCGCACGTCGCATTACTTATGGTTGACGCGCGGGAAGGGATCGTTGATCAAGATTTGCACTTGTTGGAATACGCGGCAGATGCGGGCACAGGGGTAGTTTTACTAGCTAACAAGTGGGATGGACTAACTCAAGAACAAAAACTCGCGGCAAAGGCAGAAATAAAGCGGCGTCTTCGGATTGCCCCATGGATTCCGGTCCATTTTCTTTCGGCGTTGCATGGCACTGGGGTTGGCGAACTCTATGTCGTTATTCAGCGCGTAAATCGAGCGGGCGCGTTCGATGTAAAAACGCAGGAGCTTACGCGAATTTTAGAGAAGGCCGTTCTAGATCATTCGCCACCGAGTACTAGGGGTCGTGCGATTAAACTACGTTATGCACACAAAGTTGGTGGACATCCGCCCTCAATATTGATTCACGGAAATCGGACCGAGGCGTTGCAACCGAGTTATGTCAGGTATCTGGAGAATCGTTTCCGTGATGCATTTGATCTCGCCGGGCTACCCGTAAGGTTGCGTTTCCGAACATCGGATAATCCGTTTAAGGGTCGCCGCAATGAACTCAACCGCAGACAATTGAAACGCCGAGATCGGCTTATTCGGCACTCGCGGAAGCGTTAACGACGTCGATAAAGATCAGCGGGTCGACGCGAGTTCCCTGTAAGCTGACGCTCCAATGCAAGTGAGGGCCGGTGGCCCTCCCGGTAGCACCCACCATGCCTAGGATCGAGTTTCTTTCGATCTGTTGTTGTGGGTGCACGTTGATCTGGCTGAGGTGACAGAGCATCGAGATAAATCCACCACCGTGATCAACCAGGATCGTATTTCCGTTGAAAAAGAAGTTGCCCGTTAGCGCGATCACACCAGGAGCAGGGCTTTTAACCGGCGTTCCGTGTTCTGCCGCTATGTCGATCCCCGAATGCGGATTCCGCGGTTGACCGTTGAAAAAGCGCCGAAATCCGAATTCACTCGTCACGATGCCTCGAACGGGCAGGGCGATTGGATTCAAACGTTTTGGCATTGGAGAAAATCGGGCGTAAGCGGTCTGGATTAACGCGGATTCTGCTTGTATTCGCTTCATGTCTTCAGCTAATGGATTGACTAAACGCTGGTTTTCAACCGTCAAATGTTGTTCACGATATGTTTTTTCGATGACTTCAAATGGCAATTCGGTCGTCGATTTTGCGGATTGCGCGATAACGACGTGGTCGCCAATCGTCGTGATTAGGGGAATGGCCACGATGGCCCGGTTATCAAGTCGAAGCTGCTGAATCTCGTTAAAGAAGACGTTTGTTGTTGACTGGGGGAGACGTAATTCGACGACGCCCCCGGGGACGCCCGTCGGAATGGCTGCGATCGAGGGCAGAGCAAACAAACAGACGACGACTCTATAGATCGGACTCGGCCCGTTCGTGACTGGAAATGACTTCGGCTTCAATCGTTCCGTCGGTAACGTGCGCGATCATCGTTTCTCCAGCGCTTACCTGGTCAATGGTGGAGATCGGTTGGCCCCACCGCGAACCATCGGGAAGCGCGACGATGCCGTAACCCCGCTCCAAAGTATCCAAGGGACTGACCGCGTTGAGGGCGCGTGCCAGCGACTTTAGATGCTCGTGTGAACCTACGACTTTAAGTTGGACGGCCCGCTTAATACTGCTCAGTAGGGTAGTAACGGTACTCGAACGAGCATTAAGCGTAGTCAATGGATTCGTTTTTCGGAACAGCTGGTTTGCGTGTTGTAACGACATTTGGGCCTTCGCCGCTGCCCCCACAATGCGTAGTTGCATTCGTTGATGTAACTCGTTTAATCGCGCGGTCTTTATTTTGATGGCACGACCGGGATGGATCAGTCGGTTGGACTTAACGGATAGGGCCTCCCGACTCCGAAGGACTCGCGATTCGACGAATAAACGCAACGAATTTTCTGAACGGCTGATCGAAGCCGTCAATTCAAGCGCAGACGGCGTGATCAATTCCGACGCTGCTGACGGTGTGGCGGCTCGATGATCGGCTACAAAATCCGAAATGGTGTAATCGGTTTCGTGCCCAATGGCCGAAACGATTGGTGGCTGGGATGCTGTAATCGCACGCGCGACAGATTCGAGGTTGAAGGGCCAAAGGTCCTCGATAGAGCCTCCACCGCGTGCAAGGACTACGACGTCGGGAACCGGGAGCAAGGCGTTGATTTGGTTGAATGCGTCAAGGATTTCTTGCTCAGCCTCGACGCCCTGAACGGCTGTTGGAATTAGGGTTAAGTTCACGATCGGGTAGCGTCGTTCGATGACAGAAACGATGTCCCGGAATGCCGCACCTGTTGCGGAACTAATAACGACAATGTGGCGTGGCATGGTTGGCAAGGGTTTTTTGAGCGCTGAATCGAACAGTCCCTCGTCTGAGAGCTTCGTCTTTAGACGCTCAAATGCGGCGCGTAATGCGCCCTCACCGGCAGGTTCTATATGTTCGACAATGGCTTGAAAATCGCCACGTGTTTCGTAAAGCGTCAGTTTCGCTCGTATGACGACGTGCATTCCATCCGATATCGGTTGTTGTACCGAGCGATTACGGTTGACAAACATCGCGCAGCGTAGCTGCGAGCGGTCGTCCTTAAGGCTGAAATACCAATGGCCTGATTTCGGTTGTCGGAAATTGGATACTTCACCTTGGATTTGGATAAGGGGAAACGTCTCCTCAAGTAACGCCCGAGCCTCCGAGGTTACTTCGCTTACGCTGCGGATTGGTTGGTTGTGGTCTAAGGGAAGCACGAAGCCAGATTAAGCTTGCCTCGTGGGAGTGACAAGCCTCGTGGCTGACATACGACTCCGTTTGTTTACAGAGGCGGGCACCAACGCGTAAGATTGCGCGCTTACTTTCCGGAGGGCAAACATGCTGCGGATTGTTAACGAAGCACTGACTTTTGATGACGTCCTGCTGCTGCCCGCATACTCTAAAGTCCTGCCTTCCGAGGTCGACTTAACGACTCAGCTGACCCGAGACATTGTCCTCAATATTCCTTTGATGTCCGCGGCGATGGACACCGTAACAGAATCCCGTTTGGCCATTGCGATAGCACAAGAAGGTGGCATCGGTATCGTGCACAAGAACATGCCGCTTGAAGATCAGGCACAAGAAGTCCGCACCGTGAAGAAGTTTGAGAGCGGCATTATTCGCGACCCAGTGACCATCGGTCCTGAAGCAACGATTGGAGAATTACGAACGCTTACCTCGGAGCGGCAGATTTCGGGGGTCCCGGTGGTAGAAGGAACAAGACTTCTTGGGATCGTTACAAGCCGAGATATTCGCTTTGAGAATCGGATGGAAGCGAAAGTAAGTGAAGTTATGACTTCGCGTGATCGTCTTATTACGGCCCACGAAGACGCTACCTTCGAATCCATCACTGACTTGTTACAGGCCCACCGGATTGAAAAGATATTACTGGTCAATGAGGCTTTTGAGTTGAAAGGTATGGTCACGGTGAAGGACATCACCAAAGCTCAAGCTTATCCAAACGCGTGTAAGGATGCGCTGGGGCAGCTTCGTACTGGAGCTTCGGTCGGGACTAGTGATGAGACTGATGAACGAGTCGCAGCTTTAGTTGAGGCGGGTGCTGACATCATTGTGGTTGATACGGCGCACGGTCATTCGCAGCGTGTGCTCGATCGGATCAGTTGGATAAAACAAAAATATCCCGATGTCCCCGTTCTTGGTGGGAATGTGGCGACGCGCGACGGTGCTCGTGCCCTGATTGATGCAGGTGTCGATGCGATTAAAGTAGGTATTGGCCCCGGAAGTATTTGCACAACGCGCGTTGTCTCAGGGATCGGCGTTCCCCAGATTACGGCCATTGCAGAAGTTGCTGCGGAATCAAACGGCGATGCAGTTCCGATTGTTGCTGACGGTGGCGTCAGATTTTCCGGGGATATTGCGAAAGCAGTGTGTGCAGGCGCTAACGTTGTCATGATCGGCGCGCTGTTAGCCGGAACGGACGAGGCGCCGGGAGACGTAGAGTTATACCAGGGCCGTACGTATAAGTCGTATCGGGGCATGGGTTCTCTAGGAGCGATGGCTGAAAAGCACGGTTCCAGTGACCGATACTTCCAGGAACCTGAAGATGATCTTGGTAAGTTGGTGCCGGAAGGCGTGGAAGGACGGGTGCCATACCGGGGTCCGGTGGGCCCGGTGGTGCACCAACTGATGGGCGGATTAAGGGCTTCAATGGGGTATACGGGATCAGAAACAATTGAGGTGATGCGCAAAGAGCCTGAATTTGTCAGAGTTTCTTCCGCGAGCCTCTTAGAGAACCACGTGCACGATGTGGCTATAACCAAAGAAGCGCCCAACTACCCTGTTAGCTAGCTAGGCGGGAGCGAGTAAATCCATGTCTGCCGCCGACATTCAAACTGAACGTATTCTCGTCATCGATTTTGGTTCGCAAACGACCCAACTGATCGCCCGACGAATACGAGAAAGTGGCGTTTATTGTGAAATCCACCCTTTTGACGTCGACGCTGGGTTTGTGAAGGAATTTGCGCCACGAGGCGTGGTTCTTTCGGGCGGGCCGGAAACTGTTACGGATGTGGATCCTCCACGTATACCGGACGGTGTATTCGACCTAGGGGTGCCGGTCCTTGGTATTTGTTATGGAATGCAGGCAATGGCGGGCCAGTTTGGAGGCACCGTGCAGAGTTCTTCCGAGCGCGAATTCGGTCACGCGCGTATCGTCAACCAAGGTGGACGGTTATTGTCTGGTCTCGGTGATGAGCTTGACGTCTGGATGAGCCACGGTGACAGAGTCACCGATCTCCCAACTGGGTTCGTAGTTAGTGCGTCCACAGACAATGCTCCTATCGGCGCCATGCATCATGAGAAACGACCACTCTTCGGACTTCAGTTTCATCCGGAAGTCACTCATACAAAGGTGGGGATAGAGGTGTTCAGACGCTTTGTGATTGAGCTATGTGGTTGTAAAGGTTTATGGACGGCCGAAAATATCATAGAAGACGCCGTCGCCCGCATCAGAGAAACGGTTGGTGACGACAAGGTCATTCTTGGGCTGTCGGGTGGCGTCGACTCAAGCGTCGTCGCGGCCTTGCTTGCGCGAGCGATCGGTGAACAACTCGTGTGCGTATTTGTCGACAATGGTTTGTTGCGAAAAAATGAACGGGAGGAAGTGAGGGCAACGTTTGCTGGAGAAGACGAACAAGTATTGAATCTGGTGATCGTTGATGCGACCAATGAGTTTATTGACAGTCTTTCCGGCATCGACGATCCCGAGGAAAAGCGCAAGATCATCGGTACGAAGTTCATTGAAGTTTTTGAAAGAGAAGCGACGAAACACGACGGTGTGAGGTGGTTGGCTCAGGGAACCATATATCCGGACGTTATCGAATCAGCGGCTTCTAAATTTGGGAAAGCTCATGTCATCAAATCGCATCACAACGTCGGCGGACTTCCCGATCGAATGCAGCTGTCTTTGGTGGAGCCTCTTCGGGAACTATTTAAGGACGAAGTACGACAAATCGGTTTAGCGCTTGGCTTACCGTACGAGCGAGTTTTTCGGCACCCGTTTCCTGGTCCAGGGCTGGCGGTTCGCATCATGGGCGAGGTTCGGCAACCGTACCTCGACATATTGCGGGAGGCAGATGCGATCTTTCTCGACGAGCTTAGACAGGCTGATCTCTATAACTCAGTGAGCCAAGCTTTCGTTGTCTACCTGCCTGTTCGATCGGTAGGTGTGGTTGGTGATACGAGGCGGTACGAGCATGTCGTTGCATTACGAGCGGTCGAAACAACGGATTTCATGACCGCCGATTGGGCACAACTGCCCCACGAGCTATTAGGACATGTCGCAAATCGAATCGTTAACGAAATTCCGGGTATTTCGCGAGTTGTATATGACGTGTCGAGTAAGCCGCCCGCAACCATCGAGTGGGAATAATCTTGTGAAAATAGGCTCTTGATTGACTAACTCCTTGCGAGATACCTGCTACATGGAAGCCGCGTTAGACCAGGCCCAAATGGCCGTTTCCGCTGACGAAGTCCCAGTAGGTGCGGTCGTTGTGTATGACGACGAAATCATTGGTCAGGGCTACAACCAGTCGCGCACGATGGCTGACCCCACCGCGCATGCAGAAATAGTCGCATTACGCGCGGCATGTGCTTTCGCAAACAACTACCGGCTCCCCGGAGCGACAGTGTATGTCACGTTAGAACCCTGTTTGATGTGCATTGGCTCGTTGATTCACGCCCGAGTTTATCGCTTGGTTTATGGGGCAGCCGAACCTAAGACCGGTGCGATCGAAAGCACTTGTCGGATGCTCGATGACTTACCACATAATCACGCCATGAAAGTGTCTACGGGCGTGCTGGAAACGGAATGCAAATGTCTCGTCCAGAACTTTTTCAGGGCGAGAAGGTAAGATTTTGACGCAACGCACTGCCTTGTTCGGACGGAAGAGTAACGGAAGCGATTAATGTCGCAGGTAGAGGTAATAACAGGACGTTCAGCATTTTCCAGAAATAAGCTGGTTAAGGTCCGCGATAGTCTGCGCGTGATCGACGATTCGGTAGGAGAGATAGAAGCTGAATACGTTCATTTCCTACATACGGAGGAGGTTTTCTCCGAAGAAACAAAGGAAGTGATTGGAGCGCTGCTTGATTATGGACCGAAGCGTGAGCCTCGCAGAGATGGTCGCAAACCTTATTGTGTCGTGGTCCCGCGAATCGGGACGACATCACCATGGTCGAGTAAAGCTACGGATATATTTCGTCTTGTAGGTGTCCCGGGAATCAATCGTGTTGAAAGGGGCGTTCGGTGGTATATCGACTCTGCCGACGATCGGTTCGCTCGTTTATTGCACGATCGCATGACGGAAACGGTCGTTTATGGCGAGGCGTTTTCGATGATCTTCGACCAGCCCGCGCCGCGCCCTCTGGGCGAAATTGATCTCTCGGGAGAACCCGAAGTGGCACTTTCTGGGGCCAACGTGGAATTGGGGCTGGCACTATCAGACGACGAGATCGAATACCTGGTAGCCGCGTACGCCGAACTGGGTCGAAATCCGACCGATGTCGAACTCATGATGTTTGCGCAGGCCAACTCGGAGCACTGCAGACACAAGATATTTAATGCCACCTGGTTAATTGACGGATCGAGTCAGGAACAGTCTTTGTTTCAGATGATCCGCAACACCCACGGCAGCATTAACGGGAAAGGGATTCTCTCTGCATATTCGGATAATGCGGCGGTGATCGAAGGACCTGTCGTCGCTCGTTTCTTTCCAGATACGGCAGACCACATTTATCGAGTTGTCGAAGAACCAGCTCATATCGTGATGAAAGTGGAAACGCATAATCATCCCACTGCGATCGCGCCATATGCTGGAGCTGCGACGGGGTCGGGCGGGGAAATTCGTGATGAGGGCGCGGTTGGGCGAGGGTCGAAACCCAAGGCCGGGCTTTGCGGCTTCACCACATCGCACCTCGAAATTCCCGGCGACTTGCAGCCATGGGAAACTCATTTTGGGAAGCCCGGAAGAATTGCTTCAGCGCTCGACATCATGATGGAGGGGCCTGTTGGCGCAGCCGCGTTTAACAACGAATTTGGGCGCCCGGCTCTTTGCGGCTACTTTCGTACATTTGAACAACGCGTGGACGCCCTCTCCGAATGGGGGTACCACAAACCCGTCATGATCGCTGGTGGTTTGGGCAGCATCCGCGGCAGCCATATCGATGCGGATGAAATTCCCATCCACGCTCAATTAATCGTTTTGGGTGGACCAGCCATGCTGATTGGGCTCGGCGGTGGCGCTGCTTCTAGTGTTGGATCGGGCGCCTCCTCCAGCGAATTAGATTTTGCTTCTGTACAACGAGATAACGCCGAGATGCAGCGTCGTTGCCAGGAGGTTATTGATCGATGCGTCGCGTTGGGATCGCGAAATCCTATCCTCCTCATTCACGATGTAGGTGCAGGAGGTCTTTCAAACGCGATACCTGAACTTGTTAATGATGCGAACCGGGGCGGTCGCGTAGATCTTCACGCTATTCCCAATGCTGATCCCGGAATGTCGCCGATGGAGGTCTGGTGTAACGAAGCTCAAGAGCGTTATGTGCTTGCAGTGACGGAGAACGAGCTCGAACGGTTCGATTCGATATGTCAGCGTGAGCGTTGCCCTTACGCGATCGTTGGTCAAGCGACTGACGAGAAAGTACTTCAAGTTACAGATGGTGCGACGGGCCTGACTGCTGTTGATCTGCCCCTTTCAACTTTGCTGGGTAAACCGCCGAAGGCTGAGCGCGAGTATCAAAGTCAGACGAAATCGGTCGTGCCACGTGAAATACCCGACGTCGATCTAGAGGAGGCCATACGACGGGTCCTACGTTTCCCAGCCGTTGGATCCAAGAAGTTCTTAGTCACGATAGGCGATCGAAGCATCACCGGTCTTGTCGCGCGCGACCAGATGATCGGGCGTTATCAAGTTCCTGTCGCCGATGCAGCTGTCACATTGGCGGGGTTTGACACGTATCGTGGGGAAGCAATGGCCATGGGAGAAAGACCCGCTCTCGCAACGCTCGATTCGTCGGCTTCGGCGCGTATGGCGGTAGCCGAGTCGTTGACCAACCTTATGGGCGCGCCTCTAGAGAGCCTTGATCGCGTCGTTCTGTCGGCAAACTGGATGGCCGCCGCCGATCACGAGGGTCAGAATCAAGCGCTTCACGAAGCTGTCAACGCTGTTGGGATGGAACTCTGTCCCGCTTTGGGGATCGCGATTCCTGTGGGAAAAGATAGTCTTTCGATGCAGACGTCATGGATCACATCTGAGGATTCGCAGTCCGTGACGTCACCCGTGACCTTGAATGTCAGCGCATTTGGTCCAATCACTGATGCTCGCAACGTAATCACACCCGAATTACGGCATGGTGAAACGCAGTTACTCCTGCTCACGCTAAACGGCAAGGTACGTCTTGGCGGTAGCGCGATTTCGCAGGTTGTCGAGGGATTTGAGGACGAATGCCCAGACATCGATGACGCGAAGATGCTCAAGGTTTTCCTAGAGACCGTACAAAAACTATGTGCGAATCGGCGAATCCTCGCGTTGCATGATCGCTCCGACGGGGGGCTTATCGCCACGGTACTTGAGATGGCTTTTGCAAGCCGGATCGGCGTAGATGTTCTAGCTTCCGAAAATCTTTTACCCGACCTTTTCAATGAGGAGGTTGGAATCGTCATCCAAGTTCCTACGACGGATGTAGCGTCTATAACTACTGACGCAGCCACGGCAAATATTTGCGTAGCCCACGTCGGTAGAACTCGAATCGACGAAGAGATTTTCATTTACGTTAATGAGCGCGTCGCTTTTCATTCATCAAGAGCAAAGCTAGAAAAAATATGGGCGACAACGAGCTATCAAATACAACGATTGCGCGACGACACTGAATGCGCTGACGAAGAGTACGGAGCGATTACCGACCGCGATGCAGGCATGAGTGAGGAGCTGTTATTCGATCCATCGGACAACGTTGTCGCGCAATTTACGAATACTCGTCCGCGGGTTGCCATTCTGCGAGATCAAGGGGTCAACGGTCAGATTGAAATGGCGGCGGCGTTTGACCATGCAGGATTTGAAGCAGAGGACGTCCATATGTCCGATTTGTTTTCTGGGTCGAAAGATCTTTCGGACTTCCGCGTACTGGCCGCGTGTGGCGGCTTTTCGTATGGAGATGTTCTAGGCGGAGGAGGTGGCTGGGCTAAGTCCATTCTTTTTGACGAGGCCATTCGGGATCAGTTCCAACGATTCTTTGAGGAAGACACTTTTGCGCTGGGTGTGTGCAACGGCTGTCAGATGATGACTCAACTTAAAGAATTGATACCGGGTGCGGCGTGCTGGCCTCGCTTTGTGCGCAACCGCTCAGATCAATTCGAGGCTCGAACCGTGCAGGTCCGCGTCGCACTGAACGAATCGCCCTGGCTCACAGCCTTGGGAGATAGTCGAATTCCGATACCAGTAGCGCATGGTGAGGGTCGAGCCGAGTTTGAAAACGCTAAAGCCATGGCCGATTTTGAAGCGTCAGGAGTGCTTGCTGCACAGTATGTGGATTCGCGTGGCGTTGCTACTTCGTACCCCGCCAACCCTAATGGTTCACCTGAAGGGATCGCGGGTATGACGTCAGCGACGGGTCGCGTGTTGGCCATGATGCCCCATCCAGAGCGCGTCTTCCGGTCTATCCAAAATTCACACGTCGTTCTGGAGCATATTGACCGTGAAGATGGTCCATGGCTCCGCTTGTTTCGCAACATTCGAGCCGCAGTAGGTTAATTTTTTGGAGTGAGTTTAGGGTTGGCGAGGAATCGGTCGTTTTTCGATGGATTCCACGTGCATGGGAAATTCGTCGATTTCTCGGTCATGGAAATAGTGCTGGAGAGTTCGTTCTACCACTGGGAACGCAAGTTCGCTCCAAGGTATATCTCTTTCAGCGAAGATCCGCACTTCGACGGTTTCCTCACCGGCTGAAAAGCGCCCATCTCGTAATTTCGATCGGTAGAACATGTAGATTTGAGATATGTAGGGGAGATCGAAGATCGTATAAAGAGAGTCGATCTCTACACGCGCGCGAGCTTCCTCCCATGTTTCCCGAATGGCGCCCTGTTCAGTAGTTTCACCTTTTTCAAGGTAACCAGCAGGCAATGTCCAAAACCCTGATCGTGGATTGATCCCGCGCCGGCACAGCAGGACGCCGCTGCCGTCAATCGCCAAGCAACCGACCACCACTTTAGGGTTGTCATAGTGGATCGCCCCACATACATCACAGACTGCCCTTGGGCGATTGTCTCCAGGAGGAACCCTTAAGGTGACTGCCGCACCGCAGGTACTGCAAAACTTCATCGGATAATTGAAAGATTCCAGTGAAACATCCAAACGAAATTAACATGAAATGCGAACACCATTTGTAACGCGGTGCGAGCGAAGCGCAAAATGCGCTTGTTGAAGGGGGCGTTCATGATTTACGAACTCGAAAGCCGGCGTATTACAACGGAAGGCCAGTTCTTTGTGGCAGATACCGCAGTGGTTATCGGAGAGGTGACCTTGAAGAATCATGCGAGCGTGTGGTGGGGAGCAGTGCTAAGGGGCGACTACGACGCGATAATTGTCGGCCAAGAATCCAATATTCAAGACAATTGTGTGGTTCATATGGACGAAGATTTCCCGGTTTTAATTGGCGACCGGGTCACAGTGGGGCATAAAGCGGTTTTGCACGGGTGCACGATCGGGAATAACTCGCTAATAGGGATTAACTCCATTGTGATGAATGGGGCCATTATCGGTAATAACTGTCTTGTCGGTAGTAACACGTTGATTACTGAAGGCAAGGAAATTCCGGACGGATCTCTTGTCCTCGGTTCCCCGGGAAAAGTAATCCGGCAGATCTCCGATGCGGAAATCGAAGAGATCACTGGGTTCTCAGAACGGTATGTCAATAACGCGCGTCGGTATCGCGAAGGTTTACTTGCGCAACGAATGTCGGGGGCGATATGACCAGAATAGGAACGCCGCTATCTATGTCCGGAACTCGCGTGCTGATGCTGGGTTCGGGAGAACTAGGGAAGGAAGTGGTAATCGAACTACAACGACTTGGCGTTGAAGTCATAGCAGTTGATCGATACGCCAATGCGCCCGGTATGCAAGTTGCTCACCGGAGCCACGTCATCAATATGTTGGATGCCGATGCACTACGTCAGGTTATTTATGACGAAAAACCCGATCTTATTGTTCCGGAGATAGAGGCAATAGCGACCGCGACGCTTGTTGAGCTCGAAGGTGAAGGGTTCCGGGTTATTCCAACAGCTAACGCTGCCCGATTGACCATGAACCGGGAAGGTATCAGGCGTCTTGCTGCAGAATCTCTAGGTATCCAAACCTCACCCTATGTGTTCGCCGCAACCGAAGAAGAGTACTTGGCAGCGGTGAATAAAGTTGGAACGCCGTGTGTTGTTAAGCCCGTCATGAGCTCTTCTGGCAAAGGACAGTCGACGGTTGCTAACTCGGCGGAAGCAATGGCGAGTTGGACGTACGCGCAAGAAGGTGCGCGCGGCGGTGCAGACAAGGTGATCGTCGAGGGGCTCGTAGATTTCGATTACGAAATCACCCTGTTAACCGTGCAACACATTGACGGAGTCGCTTTTTGCGAGCCGATTGGACACCGGCAGGAAGGTGGCGATTACCAAGAATCGTGGCAACCGCAACCGATGAGTGTTTCCGCACGTGAGGAATGCGAACGGATTGCAGCGTTGGTCACCAACGAACTGGGAGGTCATGGAATTTTTGGTGTGGAGTTTTTTATCGAAGGCGACGACGTTTGGTTCAGCGAAGTTAGCCCGCGGCCGCACGACACGGGCATGGTGACGTTGATCAGTCAGGACTTGTCTGAGTTTGCGTTACACGTCCGAGCGATTCTCGGTATGCCGGTACCGGTGATCAGGCAGAGAGGGCCGGCAGCATCCGCCGTCATTATCGCGGAGGGAAATTCCTCCAGTGTTATCTATGGAAACTTGGAAGGTGCGCTAAAGGAGCCAGATACCCAGCTTAGGCTTTTCGGTAAGCCCGAAGTGCGTGGGGAGCGCCGGATGGGCGTTGGGCTGGCGCTGGGTGCGGATCTTAAGGAGGCTCGCTCGAAAGCCATCGCCGTCGCGCAAGCGGTCACCGTCGAACTCGGATAGACGGCGTCCCATAGGACGGCATGCCGGTGTGCGAGATGGGGAGTATTGGCGTTCGACTACCCCTGGGCTTATAGTTCGCGCTCCTGTGAGGCGCGCTTTGTGGAAATGGATAAAACAACCCAAGGGCCCCGTAAATCGCAGCTTCGGTTAGTGCTACGGGAGTTGGCGGGCCCGCATGCTCGTGCGTATATGTTCAACAAACTGTTGTCTGGCCTATTTGCTCTGCGACTGCCGGTCTAGCCGGCAACTATCCTTCAACAGGGCCTTAAATGCCCAACTAAACGAAATTCTCAATGACAAAAATGGATAGAGTTATCCAATGAACGAGCAGCAGCAATCCGGAAATCGTCGCGGTGCGATGCCGTTTCATAAGTACAGACCTTTTAAACCCGTCGAACTCATGGAACGTCGTTGGCCTGATCGTACATTGAACAAAGCTCCACGTTGGTGCAGCGTTGATTTGAGAGATGGTAATCAAGCCCTTATCGATCCAATGAATGTGGACGAGAAGCGGCGTATGTACGAATTGCTGCTTGAACTAGGCTTCATAGAGATTGAGGTTGGATTTCCTGCGGCGTCTCAACCAGATTTTGATTTCATTCGAAAGATCATCGATGGCGGAATGGTACCGGAGAACGTCACCGTTCAGGTCTTGTGTCAGGCAAGACGTGAATTAATCGATCGTTCTGTAGAAGCTTTGTCCGGTGCACCAAATGCAATATTCCATTTGTACAATTCGACATCGGAGTTGCAACGGCGAGTTGTTTTCGACATGGATCGTCCAGGCATTGTCGATCTGGCCGTTCAGGGAACGAGTCTTGTTAAGGAAGGTCTACAGCAGCTGCAAGGCACAAACATTACGTTCGAATATTCCCCGGAGAGCTTTACGGGCACTGAGCTTGATTTTGCCGTCGAAATTTGTGATGCGGTAGTTGAGACCTGGGGTGGGACGAGCGAGGACAAAGTCATCATTAACCTACCTTCGACCGTCGAAATGGCGACACCGAACGTATACGCGGATCAAATCGAGTATTTTTGTCGAAATTTTCGACAGCGCGAATCTGCTGTCATCAGTCTGCATACGCACAATGACCGAGGTACCGGGGTTGCGGCCACTGAACTGGCGTTAATGGCGGGTGCTGAGAGGGTGGAAGGAACATTGTTTGGGAATGGTGAGCGGACCGGTAATTGTGACATCGTCACGGTCGCGATGAATTTATTTTCGCAGGGTATCGACCCAGAGCTCGACTTGCGAGACATGCAGAACATCCGAGCTACGGTTGAAGAAATTAACAAGCTTCCTGTCCACGAACGACATCCATATGCCGGTGATCTTGTATTTACAGCGTTTTCGGGATCGCACCAAGACGCTATCAAGAAGGGCATGGCGAGATTGGATCCCAGCCATTGGGAGGTGCCCTATCTACCGATAGACCCCTCAGACGTCGGTTCCTCATATAAGGAAACGGTCAGGGTCAACAGCCAATCGGGCAAGGGCGGTGTCGGATTTGTTCTCGAGCAGTACTTTGGCATCGTGCTACCGAGACCCATGTTGGTCGAGTTTTCTCGTGCCGTGCAAGCCCTCACGGAATCACTGAGGCGCGAAGTAACACCGGACGAAATTCGGGAATCGCTAATCCAAGAGTATGTGGTTGATAGCGGCCCTTACCGGCTGATCAATTACGACTTACAACGTGGTATCGGAGAATCGCAGAGGTGCGAGGCCAAGATTGAAGTCTCCGAAAACACAGTGTTGATAACGGGTGATGGCTCGGGACCGATTGAAGCATTTGTTAACGGGATGGTGGAGACGCTTAACGAGCCACTGAACATTGTCGATTACCATGAACACGCACTGACCTCCGGTAGTGATTCAGTGGGAAAAGATGCGGCTGCAATCTGTCTGCTTGCGATTGATAACGGCTCCGACCGCTGTTACGGGGTTGGACTAAGTCAAAATACGATTACCGCGTCGCTACAGGCCATCATTTCGGCAGTGAATCGGCGTTGGAAACAAAGCTGAAAGAAGTATTCATTCCTATTCCTATTCCTATTCCTATTCCTATTCCTCTTCCTCTTCCTCATCGATATCGGGCTGAGCCAACTCAACCTGAGTGATGCGCACTGTTTTGACAATGTTGTCCGAAATTTGGAGGGTTTCGAGTAGGTAACGATCGATGCGTAGGCATACATTTGCTTCGGGAATGAACTCGAGATGCTCAAGGATAAGCCCATTTATCGTCCGTGGACCCATGGTTGGCAGGTCCCAGTGGAGCGCCCGATTAATGTCGCGCAATAACGCCATACCTTCAATGAAATATGACCCGTCGTTTTGAGGATGTATTTCCGGCATGTCGGACGCGAAATCCGTGGTGAATTCACCCACAATTTCTTCAAGAATATCCTCGAGCGTGACGATGCCTTGTACTTCGCCGTACTCGTCAACGACAAGGGCGATCCGATTTTTGTTTGTCTGAAAGTTGATCAGCTGTGTGGGAAGCGGAGTTCCTTTCGGGACGAAATACGGCTCCTCCGTTTCCTGAAGTAATTCTGAGCGACTAAAGGATGGTTGCGTTAGAAAGCGGCTCGCGCGTCGTAAATGTAGGATACCCAAAATGTTATTGATGGTTTCCCGATAGACCGGAAGACGAGTGTGTTGGGAGTTAACGATCTCTCCAACGATCTCGGCATGGGATTCGTCGATGTCGATACCAGCTATTTCGGCGCGTGGAACCATAATGTCGTCAACCGTCACGTCGTCGAGATCCAGCACGCCAAGCAGCATATTTTGACGCTGTTGCGGTAAATCGGCTCCCGAGTCAACGACGGTTCTAAGTTCCTCCATACTGAGATCCCCTGGAAATTCGGCGGTGCGTGACTTGAAGGGTTCAACGATCGCGTTACTGACCCAGTTAACTGCTGCTACCAGACGCCAGGAAACCTTAAGCAGCGGGTCGAGAAGGTACGCTGAAGGGAATGCGATCGCCTCGGGACGTTCCGCGGCTATGGTCTTCGGTGCGATTTCTGCAAAAATCAGGAAATAGATGGTTAGCACGATGGGTGCTAGCGCTAAACCGGTGTCACCAAATAATCTAACGCCGATAACTGCTGCTACTGTTGCGGCAACGTTGTTGACCAGATTATTGCCGATGAGAATTACACCCAAGAGGCGGTCTTGCCTGCGTAAAAGGCGATTCGCTTTACGCGCGCCTCGGTGCTTCTTCCGGACGAGGTTTTTTAACCGGTACGGATTTAGCTTCATCATGGCTGTTTCGGAACTCGAGAAATAAGCGCTCAAGAAGGTCAGAACGAGAATCGCGAATAAAAGCAACGTGGTTGGCAGTGTGACGGTTTCCACTCCTAACCTCGTTGCAGTAGAAATTCGATAACGAACTTCGTGCCGAAATAAGCGAGTGCAAGCAACACGAATGCCACCAACGACCATCGCGTTGTAGTAACTCCGCGCCATCCGAATTTTATGTGGCCAGCAAGTAAGCTGGAATAGACAACCCACGAGGCGACGGAGAGTACCGTGTGGTGTTGGCTAAGATGTTCGGAGAATTTGTCTGCCAGAAACACGAAGCCCGTAACAATCGAAATGGTAAGAATTGCAAGACCCGCCCAAAGAAACCGAAAAAGCATGGCTTCCAGTGATTCAAGTGGTGGCAAAACATGGAATACGTCAATTGCAGCTCGATTTCGTATTCTCCGTTCCATTGTCAGCACCAAGACGGATTGGCACGCTGCTAACGTCAGAATGGAATAGGCGACAACACTAACCACAATATGCAGTAGCAAAGTTGGTGAAATGGAGCGTGGGGTGGCCGAAGGACTCGCCGTAAACGCGTTGAGAGCGAGACAACTGCCAACGGTTAAAATCGATATTAGGAAGACGAATAGATATAAGTTGTGAACAGGTTCACGTATCGAAGCCAGTAGTACTGAGATATTGATTGTTAAGGAAATCAGTACTGCTACGTTGAAAAATGACAGGTCCATCCCCGATTCAGTTACAAGGATGGCGTAAACGAACAGCCCATGAAAAATAAGTGCAGGAAGCAACAAGCGAACGAGATTCGACTGACTAGCAACCGTCCGATTAATAACATTCCGAACTTGCGAGTAAGAGCCAAGTAGATAGAAGAAGATGGCAATGAGACCGGGTAAGGCCGGATTCATTCGGGCTGATGGTTGCGATACGGACGATTAGTCTGGCACATCCGATGAATGTCGTGAAGGTCGCGTTCCTTGTCCATATAATTGACTAAGAGCAAGGAAGATGGATGTTTGAAAGTTTAAGCGACCGACTTTCGCAAACCGTACGCGGATTGGTGGGAAAACGGCTCACAGAAACCAACATTCAGGATGCTCTGCGAGACGTGCGTCGATCGCTTTTGGAAGCTGACGTCGCGCTAGACGTCGTGTCGAGCTTCATCGCGAGTGTGCAACAACGCGCGATGGGCGAGAAAATCGAGTCTGCTTTGAACGCCCATGACGCTTTCGTCAAGATTGTGCATCGGGAACTCGTCGAGTTGATGGGAATCACAAACGATTCGCTCGATCTCGCCGCAGTTCCACCGGTCGTGGTACTTGTGACGGGCTTGCAGGGCACCGGCAAAACGACCACCGTTGCGAAGTTGGCGCGCTTCTTGAGGGAGCGGGAGCGTAAGAAAGTCGCGGTCGTCAGCGCGGATGTATATCGTCCCGCAGCGATCGACCAATTAGGCCGTCTAGCGGAAGAAGTGCAAGCTCGCTTTATCGCTAGTACCCAATCGGAGTCCCCGCTGGACATCGTCAATCGCGCGCTCAGCAATGCTCGCACCCAATTTGACGACGTCTTAATCGTAGACACCGCCGGGCGAACGAGTATCGACGAAAAGATGATGACGGAAATAGCTTCGCTACATCAGGCGTTGAATCCCGTAGAAACCTTGTTTGTCGTCGATGCCATGACTGGGCAGGACGCCGCATTAACGTCCAAGGCGTTCGACGAAGCGGTTCCACTTACTGGCGTTATTCTTACCAAAACGGATGGCGATGCTCGGGGTGGGGCCGCTCTTTCGGTTCGTGCGGTGACCGGTAAGCCCGTCAAGTTCATGGGTACCGGAGAAAAAAGTGATGGATTAGAGGCGTTCCACCCGGAGCGAATTGCTTCCCGCATTCTCGGGATGGGTGACGTTTTAACGCTTATCGAAGAAGTCGAGCGGAAGGTCGACAAGAAGCAAACATCGCGTCTGGCTGACAAGATCAAACGTGGGCGCAAGTTCGATTTCGAAGATTTTCGGGAGCAATTGGGGCAGATGGCTCAGCTCGGGGGAATGTCAAATATGCTTGAAAAGCTCCCTGGTGCAGGGGGATTACCGGCTGATGCTCAAGGCCGGGTAGACGATGAGGAATTTGCCCAGCTGGCGGTCATGATCGATTCGATGACGGTTCATGAACGGCGATTTCCAGATGTGATCAACGGTTCGCGCAAACGCCGCATAGCCTTGGGAAGCGGAACACAGATACAAGATGTCAATCGACTTCTTAAGCAGCATAAACAAATGCAGAAAATGATGAAAAAAGTCGGACGCCGAGGCGGTATGGAAAAAATGATGCGAGGCCTTGGGCAGCGTCAACCTGTGCAGAGACCTCAACGCCGGCGTTAGTTTGAGCGTTCCGGCGAGGCCTTTCGGAATGTTCCCTAACGGCAAAGTGTTGCTGTAGAATGCCGCGCCTCTACCCACCTGAATGGAACCAATGGTCGTTATTCGGCTTGCTCGGCATGGCGCAAAAAAAGCGCCTTTTTATCATCTGACCGTCGCGAATCGGTCGGCACAGCGTGACGGGCGTTTTATAGAGCGTGTCGGATTTTTTGATCCAAATGCGCGAGGGAACGCGGAACGTTTACGCGTCAACTTGGATCGTATAGATCACTGGGTGTCGGTCGGCGCTCAGATGAGCGACCGCGTGCGCAGTTTAGTCGTCGAAGCTCGAGAACGATCGGTTGACGAAGCGCCGACGGTAACGACCGAATAACGAAGATGCCGTCCATGCGGACGGATACGATGGTTGTGATTGGCAGGATCGGTCGACCATACGGGATCAAAGGTTGGGTTCACCTTCAGTCCTATACGGAACCGGCTAGTAACCTCACCGAATATCGACCGTGGTTGATCAAGGCTTCAAGTAGGCGAGGGTGGGAGCAACTGGAATGCGTCGATGTCAAGCCACATGGGCAGAGTTTCGTCGGGTTATTCGTGGGGATCGATGACCGTTCCGAAGCGGCGAATCTGGCCGGAAGGGATCTCGGCGTCCCGGCGGAAGCCCTTCCGGAACCGGAGCCAGATCAGTATTACTGGCATCAACTTATCGGGCTCCCCGCGATCAATGAGAACGATGTCAACCTTGGAACTGTAAACGAAGTGATGTCGACCGGTGCCAACGACGTTCTTATTGTTAAGAGCGTAACCGGCGAAAGGTTGATCCCATTTGTAGCGAATGCTGTGGTTTCGGTGCGACTTGGCGACTCAATAAGAGTTGAGTGGCCGGAAGATTGGGATTAGAACGCGGTGTGGACCGGAATTATCAGCATTTTTCCGAACCTAATCCGTACCGTGCTTAAAGACGGTGTTGTTGGACGAGCGATCGCGAGGGGTGATTTAGGGCTGACGATGTTTGATCCGCGCGACTACGCCAAGGACGCTCATAGAACGGTTGACGACCGGCCGTTTGGAGGTGGTCCCGGTATGGTCATGATGGCTGGGCCCTTGTCCGCGAGCGTTTCTGAGGCGCGCCGACTTTGTCCAACAGAAAATCCAGTCACCGTCTATCTGTCGCCACAGGGAACGACGTTTACGCAGTCGCTGGCGAAAGAATTTGCGACGTTATCAAGTTTGGTACTTGTGGCAGGTCGCTATGAAGGCGTGGACGAGCGATTTATTGAACGCGAAATCGATCTCGAGCTATCCATTGGGGATTTTGTGCTTTCAGGAGGGGAGCTAGCCGCGATGGTGGTTCTTGACGCCGTCGCGCGACTGTTGCCAGGGGTCGTCGGAAACCCCGATTCAATAAAAAGTGAATCACATATGGACGGATTGCTCGACTTTCCGCACTATACGCGACCGCGGGAATTTGATGGCAACGGTGTGCCCGATGTCCTGCTGCAGGGTGACCACAGTGCAATTGAGGAATGGCGGCAAAAACAAGCGCTCTATCGCACGTGGATGAAGCGGCCGGATATGCTCCTGGGCAAGGAGTTGAATGAAGTTGAACGAGCCATGCTTGTTGACGTGATAGATGGGCTTGGTAAAACGTTGTCGCCATCGGTTGGTGAAGAAGGAGATGGAGTCGATGCGTCGGAATAAAACGATCGAAGCGATCGAAAATGAACAGATGAAGGATTCGATCCCAACCTTCAGACAAGGAGACACGGTTTCGGTGGAAGTTCGTGTACGAGAAGGCGGCAGAGAGCGCATTCAGACATTTGAAGGTGTTGTGATTGGGAAACGAAATCGTGGAGTCAATTCGGCCTTCACTGTTCGTAAAATCTCTCACGGAGTGGGCGTTGAGCGTACTTTCCAAACGCATAGCCCGGCGATTGCATCGATTCAGATCAAACGCCGGGGTGATGTCCGTCAAGCAAAACTCTATTACCTACGCGAACTGTCGGGACGCGCGGCGCGAATCAAGGAGAGAATCTAATTTCGTGCATCGAGGCGACGATGGATTTCGTGGCTATCTTGGCCTGAACTTCGGTGCCTCCGCGTAACGCTGGGGCGTCGGTAAACTTCCCCGAGATCGCTTCGTATCTCGACGTTCTTTGGTTACAGCGTGGCTTGTCAAAGGCGACCCTCGACTCGTACCGTAGAGATCTTGTCGGTTTTCGCGCGTGGTTCAATCGGGATTTGCGAGACGTTACTGAAGCCGAGTTATTGGATTATTTAAGCGTTCGTCATGACCAGGGTGTCTCTGCTCGAACCGTAGCGCGCCTGCTTTCAACGCTAAGGGGCTATTTTCGCCATGCGCTTGAGCATGGTGAACTATCTGTGGATCCTACCGCGAACATACGGAGTCCGACCCCAGGAAGACGACTGCCCGAATCACTGAGCGAAGACGAGGTCGAACGATTACTTGCGGCGCCTGATCCTACGCGAAGCGCCGTGGAATTTCGGGATCGAACAATGCTTGAGGTTTTATATGCGGCAGGACTCAGAATCTCAGAGTTGGTGGGGTTAAAGATGTCTTCGTTGAATCAACGCCAGGGCGTTGTGCGCGTGACAGGTAAAGGGTCTCGTGAGCGCATAATCCCGGTCGGAGAAGCTGCGTTGCATTGGGTTGAAAGCTATTTACGGGATGGCCGACCGCCGCTGTTGCGAGGGCATGTCAGTGATGTCATGTTCCCGAGCTCGCGGGGCCAGGAAATGACGCGCCAGACCTTTTGGTATGCAGTTAAACGTTATGCAGCGCGAGCGGGTATTGGGCGGTCAGTGTCTCCGCACACGTTGCGCCACGCGTTTGCGACGCACCTGTTGAACCATGGAGCCGATCTTCGGGCGGTACAGATGATGCTGGGTCATGCAGATTTATCGACTACCCAGATTTATACTCACGTTGCGAATGAGCGCCTTAAGGAATTGCATGCGACACACCACCCCCGTGGGTAATCGCTCGGTAGTATCGAACGATCTGCAGGAACTATCTTGTTGGTGGTTTAAGCCATGGTGATGATCGGGCGCGCGCTCATATTTTTCGGGGTTATTTCCGGGGTGTTACTCGATGCAGACGTCGTCGACCAAGAAGAATTGAATGGGGTTCGCGAAAGAGTTAAGGCGTTGTTACCGGAATTGCGTCCAGGACTTGCGATCGAACAGATTAACAAAACGCCGGTTAATGACCTTTACGAAATTCTGCTCAATGGAGGTCGCACCCTATACATAAGCGCCAACGGTAATTACTTCTTGGTGGGTGACATGTATGAAATTTCCCGCGAAGGGATCATCAATCTGCCTGAACTGGCGCGCCAAGAGAGTCGCAAGGAACTTATCGCAAAGGTCGACGCTGCATCGGTAATTTCGTTTAAACCCGCTGACGGCGTACTCGCCACGGTCAGCGTATTCACCGACGTGGATTGTACATACTGTCAAAAACTCCATCGGGAGATGCCGCAGTACCACAGAAAGGGGATTGAAATACGTTATCTGGCGTATCCTCGTGCCGGTATTGGTTCGGAGTCATACTCGAAGATCGTTTCTGCGTGGTGTTCTGACGATCCGCAACGAGCCATAACTGCGTTAAAGCGAGGTGACAATATTCCACAAAGGATCTGCCCGAATCCTGTCGCAGCACAGTACGAACTGGGCGGTCGCATGGGAGTCACCGGAACGCCTTCGATAGTTCTGTCGGATGGCCGTATGTTGCCGGGTTATCTGTCCGCGGAAAAACTCGCGGAAGAACTCGGGATCTGAAAGATTGACTAAGAATTCCCTGCCCCATGAGAAGGTTTTGCGGATTGGTATTGCCGGCCTAGGTACAGTCGCGCAAGGCTTGCTGACTTTATTGGTGGAAAACGCCGAACGTATCACGCGACAAGCTGGTATGCCGATTGAGGTGGTTCGCATCGCAAGCCGTTCCATGAAGCCCAAAGTGGATATCGGAGAGGCACTGTTTGACACCGCCCTGGAGTCGCTCTTGCACGATGATGTTGACGTTGTTGTGGAGTTAATGGGCGGTTTGGATGCGGCTCACGACCTTATTTCGAGTGCGCTGATTCGAGGTAAACCGATCGTGACGGCCAATAAGGCGGTGTTAGCGGAGTACGGGAACGAATGGTTTAACGGTAACGCAACAGTCGGTATCGAGGCGGCGGTTGCAGGTGGAATCCCAATCGTGAGCATTCTGAAAAATGGCCTGTCGGGAAATCGCATTGATTGGCTGGTCGGCATTATCAACGGAACTTGCAACTACATCTTGACCGCGATGGATGAACAAGGAACGAGCTTCGCCAGCGCCTTAGCGAAAGCGCAGGAGTTGGGCTATGCCGAAGCGGATCCCGGGTTCGACGTGGACGGTGTTGATGCGGCGCAGAAATTAGCGCTGCTCGCAGCATTAGCATTCGACATCCCCGTAAGCATGGACGACATGTATATCGAAGGCATTTCGGGAGTCACGGTCGAAGATTTGCGGTACGCGCGAGAATTAGGTTTTCGCATTAGGCACGTAGGTATAGCCCGTCGCAACGAAGAGAAGTTTGAAACACGAGTACATCCCTCGCTCATTCCAGCAACGGATCTCGTCGGCGACGTATCCGGGGTCGCCAATGCGGTGATCGTAGGTGCAAATGCTATTGGGTCGGTACTTCTGGTCGGACCGGGCGCGGGTGGTTTACCAACGGCTTCGGCAGTACTCAGTGACTTGATCGAAATAGCGCGCGGCACGTGTCAACGGTTAAGGACTGGTCAGAACGAAGGAATACGCACGGCGATTACGGCAACTGAGTCTCGCTATTACCTCAATATTCCTGCGGTGGACCGACCGGGCGTTTTTGGAGAAATCGGGGACATTCTGCGTCGTGAAGGAATTTCAATCGAAGCGGTAATACAGAAACCAGAAGCGATGCGTAGAAATGATGGAGAACCGGGGGTACCGATTGTGATGGTTACAGAACGTGTGGTTGAAGCGTCGATGGATGACGCACTGAGTCAGTTATCAAGTCTCGAGAGTGTGCGAGGCCAAATTCGTCGTATTAGAGTTGTCGATTTCGATCGTTGATGAATGAACCCCTGATCATCGAAGAACGGGGTCAGAACATTCCAAATGTGGAGTTAAGCAAAGAACTGGCGGTTCCTCCTTTTTTTGCTCGGGTTCTTGGCTCGCGTGGCGTTACC
>Ga0209228_1000354_pt1 | contig 23810 bp, 28 predicted proteins | sample METZYME_3_150m_FD_187547 | JGI IMG/M metagenome (GOLD analysis project Ga0209228, IMG submission 187547) | Marine microbial communities from oxygen minimum zone in mesopelagic equatorial Pacific - METZYME_3_150m (SPAdes) (version 2) | ecosystem: Environmental > Aquatic > Marine > Oceanic...
TTGTTTTCCCATACAACATACGGGATTGCCCCACAGCAAAATCTGCAATATCAATCATTTCTTGTACTTCACCATAACCTTCTTCTTTAATTTTTCCCATTTCTAATGATACTAGACTTCCTAATACTTCTTTTTTATCTCTTAATGCGTTTCCCATTTCTCTTACCAAATCTCCTCTTATAGGAGCAGGTACTTTTCGCCATTCATTAAATGCAGAAGTTGCATTTGAAACGATATCCTCATAATCATTATCATTCGCTTCATAAACAGTTGCAATTCGAGATTCATCGCTTGGACAATATGAAATATTCTCTCCTGCATCCTTGGTAGATATCCAATCCATTCCACCAACACAACTTCCAAAGTTGTGTTTATTAATACCGCATTGTGTGAGTAAATCTTTCATAATATTATTTTGTATTGATATTATACAAACATATAATATTCTGATAAGAATACTTGAGGTAAGATCTATTAATAAAAATATTCAATTATAAACGTAAACAATCTCAACTATTTTTCAATAGTGGGTTCATCTTTAGAAGTATTATTCTTATCGGTAAAAGCTGAATAGCCTAATAATAAAATCATTGCTAATAATAGCCATAATGTAGCATGATTATGAGCTGAACCAGAATAAGTAATTAAATCTACAAAACGACCAATTAATAGTGATATCCTTCCCATAACTGCAAAACCAAATGAAGCACCAAAACTTATCATCAAGAAATAGATTCCAAGTTTACTTAATTTCCCGAAGTTACCAGTATGCTCCCGACTAAAATAAAAATACATTAGACCAGTGATTGTTCCGATTAGAATAATAAAATTATTAAAGATACTTTCACTTGCTAAAGCAAAAAAAGGTAGGTCAGAATTAAATATTTGAAAAGCAGAGCCTTTAATCTGACCTAGAACATTCGAATTTAGAAAACCATATGCTCTTAAACCAGCCGCCATACCTACCGTATAGGCGATTCCCCATCGAGCCATCCAACTTAACTTAGAAGATACACTCAGTAACATCATTATACCCAATGCAAATGGCAATAAATAAAGTAATTCCATATGATGACCTTTATCTATTCCTCCACCTGGAAAGACAGAACTAAAAACTCCAAGTAAATTGTAAAATTTATACCATAATGAATCGGAGCTATATTCTGAAGCAGGCCATAATCTACCAAATAGGTTAGGCTGTATTTGTGTCCAGAAGAACATCGAGGTCCAATAACCAGTAGATATCCCAACAAATAAATGTTCTGCTACTTTATAAAAAGGGTTATCCTTATATAAATACGAAAAAATCGCAAGAGTAAGAAATGCAGCTATCCATGGACCAATCATATTAATACTTCTTCGACCTCTGAGTTTCTATGAAATAAGTTATATTCCCAAATATGATAAAAAGTACAATAACTAAGTGGGCAATAGATTGAGCATCCATTCCACTTGTGCCAATCCCAGGAGTACCAATTAATGCTTCATACTCCGCAGCACCAGGCATTCCAGCAAGTATTCCCTTTACCTGGCCGCTATTAACCATAGGCATTATATCATTTACCATAATAGATGTAGTTCCAGTACTTAATGGTACACCTGTGGGATCAGATGCATATTGCACCCATTCAACAGTTCCAGGATAACCTGCCGATGCTGAAAAGATAAAATCAAAATCAGCAACTTTATTAATATTCTTCATTAAGGGAATATTATCAACCAACGTTCCACGAGCATCCGTAGTATATAGTTTACGAATATTACTTACCATACCTTTAACTACAGCCTCATTTCCGGGACGAAACCCTAAAATAACGTAGTCTTCGCCATAGGTAAGATCAAATTCTTCTTTAGCTACCTCATCTAAGGCCTCATCTGCCATAAATTGTCCATCTGGCCATAGACATGTCACAAACACTTTATGCCCATTAGTAAATAAATGTCTTAATAATCCAATAGCCATAGGATGAATTTCAGGTTTAGTACTTGGTCCATATTCAAAAGAAACAAGAACTTTTGAATTTTCTTCTAACGCTTCAACTGCATCATATACTTTTTGGGTGGCGTTTGTTGCGCGTATAGGCAAACCAAGAGGAAAGAACAAAGGCAAAAGCACTGCTAATCCAATAATAAGGAAAATCCATCTTCTATCAATTGTACCGGCTTTTAATATATAATCAGATATCTTATCCATTATTCACCTATATAAGACTTTTCAATACCAAGAATATATCGAATTGATGTAGCAAAAATCCCTAAACCAATACCGATCATAATTGCCCTAGCTCCAGCAACATTTGGATTATTATATATCCAATCCTGTAGAATGGGTAAATAAAATAATCCTGGCTGATCAATTGGCCATCCTAATGATGAACCCCAAATAGTCACTATTAATACGCCACCAAGAAAAGTACTAAATGTAATTTTTTTATCTTTCAATTTGATATTAACAGCAATACTTACAATAAGAACCATTAGATACATAATGAACCAACTAGATATACTACTTCCTAAAGGGACTCTACCTACCATTATTATTATTCCTGATACGAGCAGAAGCGTAGCCTCAAGATTTCGAACGCGAAAGGCCCGGTAAGATGCAGAGGCAACAAAAAATGCCAAGAGGGCAAACATTGTAGCTGATAATGGCGTAAACATATAATCAAACATCCATTTGAATAAAGTTCCTTTGCTTGTCACATGCACGCCCCATTCAACTGCGTCATTTCCTTTGTATATAAAACCAGCAACTATTGCAAAAAAGAACCCTCCGATAGCAAATAAACTATACTGCCATCCGGACTGTTGTTTAAATACCTTTTTACCTTGCAACTTCATGAGATTCAATGCTCCAAGAAAAATTGCAAAACTAGCTAAGATATCATACCATTGTGTTGCATCATCATTAACAAATGACTCTATTCCAGGATGATCAATAAACCAGCCAAATAAGGTAGCAAAACCAATGACTGTTGCTATTAAAATAGGTATTTGTCTTTTCCAAATCATAATTAGCTATTTACTGTACCGTTAATATTGATATTATATTCCATTTAATTAATCCAAGATCAAATAATATTCGCATAAGCAATGAAATCAATATAGCAGTTGTTACACCTGCTTTCATCATATCCTGACCTTTAAGACCTCCCATTAATTCAGGCGTTTGAGATAAATAAGCACTTGCAGCAAAAAATTCTTCACCAATAAGTGTATAATCACAAGCGGTGACAAAAAATGGGATTTGTGACTGAGAAGCTGTACCTGCTATTTGTATTGCACCAATAGAATTTCCTGTTTCAGCTAAAATTAAAGATTCGGCAAAGAATTTACCCATATAAAGACATGCGGCTGGTTTTTCTCGAACCATAATACCATTAACTCCTGCAGCATAAGCAAATTGATCATCTGTAATATAATGAACCATATCATCCTGAAACAGATCAGGACGTCCTTCCATCGTATAGGCCTCTCTCACAGTTTCTCTAGCAGCTTTCATAACAATAGATCGAGAAACTGGTACATTTAAACTAGTTTCATAACGGGAAGTCATTTTAGAAACATGTCCCAAAATAATTACTCCAGCTACTGTTTCAACTTGATCCATATCCATAATTCCAGGAACATACAAAACAGATTTACCCATTTCCGTTGAACGACCGACAGCTTCTTCTACGGCTTTTAATCCAGGTATTGCACGAAGAAAAATTTCTCCACCTCTTCGAGCAAACCTAGTGTAATAAATAAGATTAGCTGACATAATTACAATAACAAGAAACATGACAATTCGCTCTTCTTTAAAAAGGGGATAGCCAGATAGCCAATAAATTATAAAAGCAAGCGATATACCGCCTGCAACTAACCAAAATTCTTTATCTTTCAACATGGATGATTTTTTCTTCTAATTTTTCTATTTCTTGTATAAGTATTTCAACATTTTCAGATTTTTCAAATATTTCTGCAGCTTTATAGTATCCTTCTGTATTAATAAACGCATTAATTATAGGTCCGAAAAATATCATAGCATGACTTCCAATCAAAGATAATGGTTTAGTTAATTCTAAAAAAAATACTGCCGGGGTTATGAAACCTGACTGATGAATTCTGGATGCTATATTACGAATAAACTCTTTTTCAGTATTTGTATTATTATTCATAATTAATTTTATGTGGTTTCTACCATTTCTAGATTTGCTCTTGGAATTACAAAATTTTGGTTATTAATCTTTACCTCTGCAACTCTAACCATCGTTTCAGATTCCATTTTCTGTAGTTCAGGAGGTAAAGATGTTACCGTACCTATTTGACCAAAATAAGGTGATCTTATCACTCGAACTAAACTTCCTTCAGTGATTCCTCCTTCGCTATTCTTTGCTATAGAATCTAAGTTGTCGACATCATTGAAAGGTATAACTATTTCTGGTCGAATCACTCCTGCTCTTATTTGTGTTGCACCGTTCACAGATGTAAAATTACCATCATACTTTTTTAAGATATCAAAAGATCTTGCACCCATTGGTATTTTTCCATATCCTTCCGTTATGATTAATGATGCGCCAATATCTTCTGACCCTGTAATTGCAACACCTAATGTATACCCAAGAATATCTTCTAAATCATGATAATTAAATCCACCTACCACTACTGCAGCTATTCCCATACTGATTGCTTTTTTATATGCTTGAAGACTTATATATGACCCACCTACAATTACACATCCTTTCATATCGATAGTAATCATCTCTTCTGTTAATTCGTCTTCGCGACTATCTACCAATACACGCAAATCACCTCTATTTTCTCCACCCATGCCAAAAATCCCTTGTATAAAGACTCCATTAGAACTTATCACAACTCCTTCCTTATCCATTACCTCTGATACATTTCCATTCATATAAGCATCTATTTCTACAGGTATGGGTGCTTCGCGAATAACTACCTGACCAGTAACATTTGAAACAGACTCAAGAACACCATCTACAGGGCACTTTACTTCAGATTTAAATAATCCAAAAAGACCTTTTGTTTCTGCAAGCAGATCGCCTTTTGATATATTTTTTCCCGTATCAATTAACATAAATTCAGGAACATCTTGCGCATCAACATTTAATAGGTTTGCAACATTCACCATTTGAACATTTCCTGGTAAATGTGTCCTAGCAACAATTTTTTCTGGGACAACATCTGCACCTTTATCTACAAGAACTTCACCTTTAAGAGGAAGTCTTCTTTCTTTTTCAACAGAAGTGCTTTCCAATACTTTTAACCCTGGTGTATACGCGTGTGCCATAATTATTGTTTTATCTCATCTGGATATTCATTCATTGCATTACTCCAAACATTTAAACTGCTAATACGCTTATCATTTTCTGTTGGCAGATTAAAGGGTCTTCCACGACCATCAAAAACTAATCCGACAACGCCACCATATAAAGTTGTATTGATTTCTTCACTCTTACCTGCCCCGACATCCATTCCTTTTGCTGGAGATAGCGTTGCATTAATTGGTTCATACTCTGCAGGTATAGCCAAAAGCTCTCCTTGGTGTAATATTATTTGTTTTTCGGACCCATCTGACATCTCTAATGAAACTGATAAAATCTCATCTCCAGAATTTGCTTTACCCACCGGCGCTACACACGTACCTAATCGAATCAAACAATCTTTATTAAATACTTCTAATGCAGCCTTTCTTGCGCTTTCTGCTAAATCTTTCTGATCAATATTTGCAAGAACTCCAAGTTGAGGCATCATAAAAATAGAATCTACAGCTAATTGAGTTATACCTTCAGGAAGAAAGGAATCAATCAGCATTCTTGCTGACTGCTCTCTTCTAGGTGCATGAGAGAGAACCCCGCCTGATCCTACAAGTAAATCCAATTCCATCATATCAACAAGAGATAATCCAGAATCTGACTGCTCAAACGCATCAGATATAGTTCTTTCTTTCTGAACACCTTTGAGATTAACAGCAAAAGATTTATGCTGAATAAATGATAGTCTTAATGCTTCTCTTGCTATCGCTTGTTCAATTTTTAATTCTTCCATAGACTGTGGTACAGTTGTGGGGCGAATCATTTTATTACCTATACGATTTGTTAATTCTTTTTCATCAATATCTAGCGGAACCCAACGTAAAACATTTTTAAGTGAAGCTTCAGCAAGAACATTGCAAATTGAATAACTCATTCCAAGATTGGCGCTGACTGTTCGATTAAATTGATTTTGAAATACGGAGAATATATCTGTTGTTGCGCCTCCAATATCAACACCTACTACAGAAATATTTTCTTCTGCTGCGATCATTTCAATTAAAGAACCTACAGCACCAGGAGTCGGCATAATTGGAGCATCTGTCCAACTCATTAATTTGTTATATCCCGGGGCCTGTTGCATAACGTGTTCCATGAATAAATCATGAATTTTATCTCGACTTGGGTTTAAGTTTTCTCTCTCTAGTATTGGGCGAATATTTTCTACAATAGTAAGATCTGTTTGCTCTCCTAAAGTTTTGCTTATTTCATCGCTCGCTTTAATATTACCAGCATATATAACAGGCAATTTATAATCACTACCTAATCTCGGCTGTGGATTTGCCGCCTTTAAAATTTCTGCAAGCTCAACCACGTGCTTAGTTGTGCCCCCATCAACACCACCAGATAATAATATCATATCGGGACGCAACTGTCGAATACGAGTAATTTTTTCATGAGGTTTACGACCGTCATTTGAAGCTAAAACATCCATCACAATAGATCCTGCGCCAAGAGCTGCCCTCTCTGCGCTTTCTCCACTCATCGATTTAACTACACCTGCAACCATCATCTGAAGACCCCCGCCTGCTGAACTTGTAGATACATATATATCGACACCTTCATTATCTTTATGAGGAGTAATTATGTTTTCCCCATCCAATAATTTTCGACTGGACAATTCTTCCACTTCCATTACTGCATTTAAAACTCCTCTAGTAACATCTTCAAAAGGAGCTTCAACTGTAGTAGGCGCCTCTCCTCTAAAACGCAATCTGTACTCCCCGTCAACAAACTCAATAAGTATTGCCTTTGTAGTAGTGCTACCGCAATCAGTAGCTAATATTGATTTCAATTCCACAACTATGATACTCTCGGAAAATATATGAAGGTTAAATATGCATAAGTCAATGGACTAGAAAAAATGATTGAATCAAAACGATCCAATACGCCTCCATGACCTAGTAATATAGTTCCTGAATCTTTTACGCCGAGATCTCTTTTAATTAAAGATTCAGCAAAATCTCCAGCCTGTCCAAAAAAACCAGTTACTATGCTTAAAGCTACAATATCCAAATTAGATAAATCTGGTAAAAACCCTTGATAACTTAAAGCAAAGAAAAAAACTATTGCAGATAGTAAACCAGCAATGCACCCCACCCACGATTTATTTGGACTAACCCTTGGAAGAATCTTTTTCTTGCCCCATTTCATCCCAAATACATACGCCGCGGAATCACAAATCCATATTGAAAGAATCATGCAAATAGTAAAATTTGTATTTTGCTCAGAGTCTAAATTTCTTAGAGCAATTAATGTGCCCAATAATAATGGAACATACATTACACCAAGAAGTGTAATTGCAATATTTCTTGTAGGATTAATAACATTTCTTTTCATCTCAAATAAAAAGAGTATAATAATAGAAATACCTAAAACTGTTAATAGTGGAGCCGCAGCACCATTTGAAAGAAAAGTGTAAAATTGAAATTCATTAATATTCAATAATAAAAAATAATATCCAGCTAATATAAAAGTAAAAATATATCCAAATATCTTTATGGGTGATTGATCTTTAGTTGTTGTTAACCGATAAAATTCATTGATACCAATCATCATAACTACTAAAACGAATAAAGCAAATAGAAAACCACCCTGCCACAATATATATGTTATAGCAGGGATACCAATAACATTAATAATTGTTCGATTATTTGAAAGTTGATTCATGATAAGCGATGAAAACCGAGGCGAAAATACATCTAATTATCTCTATTATCAATAATGGATGAATATATCATTATGATCCTGATTTATGCTTCATGTATTTATTATCTCCAACCTCAATCACTTCAATTCTGACTTTGGTTGTCCCTTGCGCAATAAAGCCTAGTTTCTTTGCTGCCCCATATGAGCAATCTAAAATCCTCCCTTTTACATATGGACCTCGATCATTGATTCGTAATATTAAGGATTTACTATTAGACAGATTGGTTACACGAACAATTGTATTTAACGGTAAGGTTTTATGAGCAGCAGTTAATCCATACATATCATACACCTCTCCATTTGCCGTTAATTTTCCATGAAAATCTGTTCCATAATAAGAACTGATACCAGTAAGTACTTTTGGTACTCGTTTCATTGTCTTAAATGATTTAGGATTCATTCTTCCTTTGGAAGAAACCGAGCTCCCATAGCGTGGTGAATTAGTACATGAGAACAATATAAAAGTTAATATGATAAATAATATTCTATTCATTTACCTAATTTAACTCTAGCAATAATTTCATTAATCTCTTTTATTTATAAGGGATTTAACTCTCCATGGAGTAAAACAAATCGTCCCTAGTGAAATATGATTAGCACCTAATGCTAGATAATCATTAACGTGTTGATACTTTTCCACACCACCCCCTGCTATAATTTCGATTGATTCTCCCCAATTATCTCGAATATTACTTATCATTTTGTTAACATAAGGACGTAAAGTTTTTCCAGATAATCCTCCTTCTTTAACTGGTAGAGTATTACAACAATGAATTTGTTTAAAACCAATTTCTTCAATAAGAAATTTCAACTCATCAATAGTAGTTAATGGAGATACTTTTACTATGCAAAATTCTCTTTTAGATGAATTCGTAAATAACCTAGTGGCATCCCATGATAATTTGCTATCATGCTCAATATTTGGACAACTTAGATTAATTTCTAGAGATTGCTCATCAGATACTATTTCAGCAATTTTTTTAAAATCTCCAGACTCAAGTTCACCAATAGAAAGAATTTCATTTAAAGCAGTTTTTTTAACGCCAACTAAAATTCCTGGATTTGGCAAACCAAGTTTATTTGTCCATCCTTGATAGGTGCGGTTATAACGAAGTGTTGTTCCAATCTTCCATAATCTTTTTACCAAACCTCCTCTAGATTTCGTTGTCCAAGTACCTGTTACAGGATAAACATTCGAATATGATTTATACTTTAAATAATTACCAAATGGTGCAGCTATAAAATATTTCATCATAAATGCAGGATATAAAGTACTACTTTAATTGTCCACCTTATTTTTAGTCGAATCAATAGTCGCAGTGTTATTAAATGAACTAGATGTATCAATAACTTCGCTTGCTTTCAATGAATCCACTTCTTTTAAAATTGATACAGTGTTTTTTAATTCATGATATCGATTAGCAGTAGCCAAAGCTTGTTCGCTTTCAGGTTTATACTTCTGAAGCCAATCATAATAGAAAAGAGCGCTATCAGCTATAGAGAAAAAACGATCATACTTAACAGCAAGATACATTGCAGAACGCGCAGATACGTCACTTTCTCTATCTTGTTGAAGAATTGTTCTAAATATGCCTAATGCATCTATTGGTTTATTCTGCCATTCAATTTCACCTTTACGAAATAATTGATTTGATGAACCATCTATATCAGGCATATCATAACGCATACGCAAAAATTCTGCATATTCAGACCTTGGAAATTGACTTAATAGCGAATCTCGTAATATAATCGCTAAAGTTGTATCACCTTGCTGATGAGCAATATAAGAAGACGTGAATAATGATTTACTATATTGAGATGTTCTTGGTAAGCTATCAACAATCATTAAGAAATTGACGATTGCATCGCTTGGTCGATTAAAGTGGAATGCCTCCAATTCGGCCAGATTATAATAGTGATTCGCCAAAGATTCATAATTCACTTGAGAATCAACATTGTTAGATTTAACAATAAATATTGAATCAGAATTAGTCGTGTCATTATTTACTTCTGTCAATATTTCTTTACTTAATTCAGTTATTGATGATTTAGAATCATTATATGACTTGATTTGTTTTACACGAAGATTAGCTGTAGGCGTATACTGTGATTTACGAAATTCACGCGTAACCTGACTATATTGCTTTTCTGCATCATCTAAATCCCAATTTTCATTAATTGCAATTTCTCCCAACATATAATATGCTTCAGCAGAAGTTTCTGTTCTTGGATATTCTGCGATAATGGATTCTAATCTATTTTTTGCTAAGGTATGATCCCCTTTCATTTGATAAAGCTGTACTAATTCTAATTCCAAACTTCCATGAATTCTATCAAAGCGATCATCAATCAGTATTGTTTTAATTTCAGACATTACTATATCCCAATTACCTAACAGTCGATGTATGCGAACAATTTGTAATTTTGCTTCTTCAATCCTTTTTTTAGAAGTTGTATATCGTATAAGGTTTTTATTAGCCTGTAATGCTAGATCATAATCTTCTTTGTTAAATGCTAGTAGCGCAATACGATAATATATTTGCCCTCTCTGCTCAGTGTCAGTTGTTAGTTCTGCACCTTTTAACAAATTATCAAGGGCAGCAGAATCCGAGTTTAATTCAAGTTGAATTTCTGCAATTGATAAATATACTATGGACTTCTGATCCGAGATTAACTGAAGATCTATAATTTCATTTAGATCCTCTAACGCAGCTTGTGATTTCCCTTGTCTCCATTTTACCATAGCCTTCCAAAAACTGCTTTCAAAAGGAAATTCACTTCCAAATTCATCATCAAATTGTTGAAATATTGCTTCTGCTAAACGGAACTCTTGCCTATAGAAATGGGATTTTCCGATTAATAGAATAGCATCCTTCCTATAATTTGATTCAGGAAATTCATCAATAACTCTCTTTGATTTTTCAATAACCTTTGAATAATCATCAATAGCAGATACGGGAATCGATTCTCCTGCTTTTTCTAATCGGATCTTTTCTGCCTTCTTAAAATATTGTTCAGCATTATAAAATGTATTGAAGTATGCACAAGAAAAGGTGCAAATAAGCATTAAAAATATCAGGTAGTTTTTATATTTCAAATTAATTCCAACATAATCTGATGGAAAATTCTAATTACTATATGGTAAATACAACCAATTAACTTGTTGAATCAAGAGTGTTCTAAGAATAATTTGGAGCATGCATTTTGCAAAATTATGTTTGGTTTATGCTTCAATATCATTTGTTTATGCCCAAGAAGTTGATACAGTAAGCTCTGGATTTGCAGTATACACAGGATTTTTAGATATAAAAGCAGATAGCTTGGGTGTTCCTCTTTTTATTGATGGGGTTTTTATTGGTGAAACACCAATAATAGATCCAATTCCTGTTTTACCTGGATTTCACGAAGTTAGTTATTTACCGCCTGAAGAAACAGAGCGAGTAAGAGATCATATCATGTTTTCAGATGCAGTAAAACGAATTTATGTACCTCCAGGAGCAGTAAAACAAGTATTTTTATATTACCAAAATCAATATAGTTACCTAAAGGCAGCAAGAGCTCAAGCTCGTGTAGTTAGATATGTTGGAATTGCCTTCATTATTTTTGTAATGGAATTGATTTGGCTATCTATTTAAATGCGCAAATAAGATTATTGTAGCTTAACATAATATCAGTAAATTTATAGTATGAATGGACACCATACACCTGATCCAGCATTAAAATTCAGACCTGATTATAGGTGGCCTGATAAAGGAACAGAACGTAACTGTCCGCAATGTGAGTCAGCAATGCAATTAAACGAAAATAACCCGGCCTATTACGGAAAGCCTTGGTGGTGCCCTCAATGCCAATTTCAGTTTTCTGAAGAAGAATTAGATAAATAAATTAATAATTATGCTTTGATGATATCGATATTATCATCAATAATATCATCTACAATCCATCGCACAACTGCAGCATCATCAATAAAACCCAAATTAGGAATACTATCAGGAATGTCATCATCTGGATTAACAAAGTATTGTAATGCAAAAAGGATTTTTTGTTTTAGTTCTTTACTTTGAATTGGATAAACAGAAATAAACTGATAAAGTTTTGCAACATCATTGACTAATTGCAACTGCGCATCATCTAGATGTGGCAAGCTAATTAACACTTCTAACTTTTCTGGTATTAATTGCATAATCGAATTTTCAATATTCACATCAATTGCTTCGATTTCTTTTTTATAGCGATCTTTATCTTTTTGCGTAAGTTGTATTTGATTTGGGGTTTCCATCGGTGTATAATTTACATAGTAAATTAAATTAATATTTATTTAAATGAATTTAGATAATAAAATTAAATCACGGTTAAATAAGGCAATGGAAATTGACTTTTTATCGATTAATAATGATACTAATAAACATATTAATCATAAAAATCATGATGGTGGAGCTCATTTTAAACTTGAAATAGTATCCAGCTCATTCGAAGGATTGTCTTTACTGGATCAACATAAACTTGTTTATAAAGCATTAAATGATATGATAAAGAAAGAAATTCATGCGTTGGCATTAAAAACAATTCCAACAAGTGATTGGAAAAAGGAATAATTATGACAGTAAGTAATCTCACACCTTTGGAACTAGTAACACATTTGTTCTCCTGTTTACAAATTGCAGATAACCAAATTGATTGGGAAGAAAAAGAAGTTTGGGCAGATACATTAAGTGCTTTATTTCCTGATCATACACCAGATCGAGCACAAGAAATATTACAAAGCGCATATCAAACAATTCTTCCTATGGATAATTTTGGTCGTAAAAATCATCTCATTGTTATATGCAAACAATTGAAAGATCACTATAGCAATGAACAACTTCAAAATGAATTAGCACCAAAAATCACAGAATTAATTGATGCAGATGGTATGGTGCTTTCTGCTGAAGTAGACTCTGCTGCTATAGTTGCAGAGGTATTAGGAATTACAATTGATATTTCTGAAGATTAATTAATAAAAATATTACTGAATATCATGCCAATGCCCATGCTCAGGGGACCACACTTTTCCTGGTGGCGCTTCTCCAGCTGGTTGCTGTTGAAGGCTATTGTTTGCAGGTAAAGTAGTTGGGGAAACATTTGTATTAATATCATGCCAATGCCCATGCTCAGGGGACCACACTTTTCCTGGCGGTGCTTCTCCAGCTGGTTGCTGATTGCCTGCATTTCCAACTGCTCTACTAGGTAATGGAGTCAGATTTGTGGTTGTTGATGTACTAGAATCAGATAGAATAAAAAAGAAAAGAAAAAATATCGCACCAATTATGGCAATTATCATCCATTGTTGATTAAATCCTTTTTCTAATTTTCCATGACAAACTTTATATTTTTTTCCACTACCACAATCACAAGGTTCATTTCTTTTTATTTTTTTCATATGCTACAAACTTAACTTAAATAATATATATAATATATCTTTCATTTTGTTACTAATTAAAAATGTCCATTGAATTCATCAGCAGGGTATTTTTTTTCATTTTTTTTCATTTTATTAATTAACGCCTCGCTGATATCAATTTTATTTGTATTACAAAAAGCCAATACATATATAAAGATATCGGCAATTTCATCTAGCGCTTCCTCTCTTATTTCACCAGATTTCATAACTTTCTTTGCTTGCTCTAAATCAAGCCATTGAAATAACTCCATTAATTCTGATACTTCAATAGATAATGCCATAGCAAGATTCTTTGGACTATGGAATTTTTTCCAATCACGTTCATCAACAAATGAATCTACTAATTTCTTTAAATCTGTGATTGTAGTTTTATTATCTGTCATTTTTGGAACTGTTAAATATAATGATAAAATTAAATAGGTTTTTTAATATTCACCGAACAAGATTTACGCCATTTTTTATAAAATTTTGCAAATTTCCACCAACCCCAAAGTGTATCTTTTTGCATCGCTGAAAATATTGCTCTTTGATACTCAATGGATTGAGTAGGGGTCATACGATATATTCTCCTTGGTGATCCATGCAAACCTTTTAATACAAGCCACTGTCCTTTAACATATATTAAGGTATGGCTAGAAGCTTCTTTCCCAGATGGATTCAATAAATAAACATGCGTTAAGTCTTCAACACCTGCTAATTTTCTTCTCCAATTAACTGATAACACAGGAGTTTCTAGCGTAACTCGTGTCATTGGCGTAAATAAAACATCTAATATTCTCCATGATTCATTTTCACTAATTTTACCATCCTCAGAATGTCTTACCATATTTTCAATATTCTCAACATGTAAGGGTACTATAAAATCAACTTTATCATTAATTATTCCTTCTTCAAAAATAAAAGCATCTCCCGTATGATGGATTGTAAAACTCTCTCCGGTTTCATCAATTACTACACCTAAATGATTAAATATCCCATTAAAGTAATTTATTAACTCTGGAGTCTGTAGAATACTCTCCCATGTTTTAAGAGAAGATGTCTCCTGTCCAAGCAAGAATTGAAAAATTATTAACAATTGAAAAAATTTATACATAATTATAATATTACTATGAATTTCCTTTTATCACTAAAGTTCCTTCAAAATCATTGCTTGAATTAATTTGAGATAATTCCACATTCCTAAAACCAGATTGTGTAAAACATTTAAACCATTCTTTTTTACTTAATAAGGCCATTGTGGTATTTAAACTCTCAGGCCAAGAATGAGAAAGTATATTTTCTTTATAAAAATCTACACCAACTATTAATGTCCCTTCCTTTTTTAACCAGAAATCATAAATATGCTTTAATAGTTTTGATGGGTTTTCAAAATAATATAAAACTTCCATGCTATGTACAAAATCAACTTTTTCTTTTGGCTTCCATTTCATCAGATCTGAACATATATAATTACCTGTAGAATCTATTTTTTTAGCCTTGTCTATCATGTTTTTGGAACCATCAACTCCAATTGAATACGAACATAAATCATATAAATTTACTTTACGTACAACCCAACCATTACCGCAACCAGCGTCAATGAAGGAAAATTGCTTATTTGATTTTCCAATAAGCATTTGAATCATTGAATGGACTGCTAAAGAATGGTTTTTCTCCATTCCTTCATCTTTACCATTTGAGACCCAGCTATTAAAAACATCTATAGGGCTAATCATTATAATATTGTTTTATTGATAGAGAAATTACACTTATTAAACTATTATAATAAAGATGAAGCCTTTTGAAATATTCTATTAACAATTTTACTATATGTCAATTCGCTTAAATGCAGTCCATCTGGTGCTATTAATTCAGGTTGATCCAACCCTAATACTGTAATATCCGTTATATCTTCAAAATAAACATTCTTCTGTTCACATACATTAGATGCAAATTCGTTATATTGATTAATCTCGTTTGAAACTACGTCTGAATTCAAATAGAATTGTCCAAAAGGTGTAAAAGAATAATCTGGTATGGAAATTACAATTACCCGATTATGATCACCCCTGGCTAAAAAAATTGCTTTTTCCAATAGATAAGGGAATTCATCTTGATACACTGCAAATGGAATTTTTTGAAATTGATTATTTACACCAATAAGCAATGTAACCAAGTCAAAATCATTTGATGGACTAATTATAGATAATTGATCAATTAAGTTAGTTGTAGTCCATCCAGTTTGAGCAATGCTTAATAAGTTTATTTCTTCATTATGGTATGTATATAATGTATCTGATAATTGCACTGGAAAAGCACATGATTCACACACACCTTCACCATAGGTATAGCTATCTCCCAATGCTAAGTATTTGTATTTAAATATTTGTGAAGACTCATTGTCATCACAAGCGTAAAAAAGTGAAATGAAAAAGTAAAATATAAACGATATTATTGTACGCTTCATAATTGAAATATTACAAAGTTGTTATTTGTCGGGGCGACTGGATTTGAACCAGCGACCACTTGACCCCCAGCCAAGTGCGCTACCGGACTGCGCCACGCCCCGAATTTTTACTTACGTAATAATTCCAGCAGCGTTTCTAATTCTTGTTTTATTTTTACAAGTGTTTCTTTTTTTGCTGGTGCTGCTTTAGTAGGAGTTTCTTCATCAACCTTTTGTTCAGTCTTAACATCTTCTCCCTTTGATGCAATCTGAGTTCGAGCACCTTCTATTGTAAATTTTTTATTATATAATAAATCCTTAATAAATAAAATAAGATCTACATCATTTTGACGATATGTCCGGTTACCAGCTCGATTTTTAGGTGGTTTTAACTGCTTAAATTCTGTTTCCCAATATCGTAAAACATATGCCTTAAGATCTGTCATCTTACTTACTTCACCTATTGAGTAATATAATTTTTTAATTTGTTTTGGGTCTGAGTCCATATCCTTATACTTAAAGTGTTACTTTATATTAATGCATATATTACTTTAAGTCAAAGGAAATTTAATATTATCTCTTAAAGTAATTAATATCTAATGAGGCGATTGAATAAAGCGATTATGAAAACGTATCCATTCAGGAAGAAATCTTGTTATAGATTGGATGGATGGTAAAAAAGCAATCCGAAGATGATTTGTTCCAGGTTGCTGTCCAAAACCTCCCCCATTTACTGTACAAATTCCAGTTTCCTCTAATAATTTCATGCAATAATTAAAATCTGTTATATTTTTTGGTAAAGAATTAATCCTCGGAAAAAGATACATTGCTCCTGTATCCCCGAAACAATCCATTCCTTCCATTTGTTTAAAGCTTTCTTTAATTAATGCTGCTTTTGTTTCTAATTCTCTTAATATGGTGTTTTTTTCTTCCGTATAGATATTATATGAACTTGTACCTTTTTTTGGGGGATGTACCATCATATAAACGATAGCTTGCCCAACTGTATTTGAACAAAGACTAACTGATGCTTGTTTAATTAATAATTCTGATAAATTTGCATTTGAATCTTCCATAGTAGGCATATTACGTATTTCCATATACCCTCCTCTATGACCACATTCAGCAGTAAATCCTTTTGAAATACTATGAAGGCTAAATAAAGGAATATCGCGTGATCCTACTGTACTAGCCATTGATACAAATGATCCTCCATATAGATTTTCTTGATATACCTCATCAGCAATAATTGATAATTTCTTTTTTTCTGCAAAATTAACAACGCCATCTATACTATTCTTATTTAGAATTGCCCCTGTGGGATTACCAGGGTTAATAATGACAATACATTTAACATTTACTCCTTTTGTTATAGCATTTTGAAATGCCTCTTCGAGAATATCTGGAGTTAATGCCCAATCTTTTTCCTCAGTGGGATAATACCCTACTTCAACGCCTCCACATCTTTTAACTGTAGCTGAGTATAATGGATATTGAGGTATAGGAATCATAATCCCATCATTTGGTCCTGTGATAAGCAATTCTAATATTCGTCTTACGGCATCACTAGCACCATCAGTAAGAAATATTGAATCTGGATCAGAAACAACATCATTCTTATCTCTTATATCAATAAAGTCAGAAATTGCTTCTCTAATAAACTTAGGACCTTGACTTTCTGTATAGGCTCCCATTCCTGTTAGGATTTTATGAAGAAATTCTTCACTATAATCAATAATATCTGTTGGAATTAGTGGAATTCCATTCTCTTCAAATAAATCAGATTGTTTTTGTGCAAGCTTAGCGAGATTCCGTTCACGTTGAATATTATCGGAAACTTCTAATAGTGCAATAACTTGACGATAAAAAGAAATTGGTTTCTGTTGAAGAGCCTGAGGATTTCCGATATTACAAGCATATATCGTACGCCCTTCTCTTTGCAGATCCATTGCTCTACGCGGTATTGGTCCGCGAACGGCATATTCCATATCAACCAAATTTTGATTGACAGGAATATTATGAGTCATATTGAAACCCTGCTTTTAGAAGCGCTTTTTCCGATTGGAAGATCTATTATCACGACGACCTCCACCAAAACGACCACCACGGCCACCATCTCGATTACGCGGTGGGGGCTCAACATATCCTTCAGGTTTCTCCATTAAAGCTTTACGGCTTAAATCTAGCCTACCTTGATCATCAACTTTAATAAGCTTTACCCGCATTTTATCACCAGATTTACATACATCTTCTACTTTGTCCGTTCTTTTCCAATCCATCTCAGAAATATGTACTAAACCTTCTTTACCAGGAACGATTTCAACAAAAGCGCCAAATGTCATCAATCTAGTAACGACCCCATCAAATTCCATACCCACTTCAGGATCAAGAGTAACTGCTTTCACTATCTCTGCTGCTTCATCTAAACGAACTTTATCCACACCAGAAATAGTCACTAAACCATCATCATCCACATTAACATCACATTCAGTATCAGCAATAATCTTCTTAATTGTCTTTCCACCTGGACCAATAAGACCACCTATCTTTTCCGGATTTATACTAAATGAAACAATTTTTGGTGCATAATCGGAAATTTCACTTGGCTCACTCAATGCTTCGTTCATTTTATCAAGTATATGCAATCTACCTACCCTAGCCTGTTCTAAGGCCTCTTCTATCAACTCAAATGAAATACCTTCAATTTTAAGATCAAGCTGTATTGCAGAAATCCCATCTTTTGTACCTGCAACTTTAAAATCCATATCACCTAAATGATCTTCTGCGCCAAGAATATCGCTTAAAACAGCATGACGATCACCATCAAGGATTAACCCCATTGCTATTCCTGCAACATGCTCTTTCAAAGGACATCCTGAATCCATAAGTGCAATGGATCCACCACATACACTTGCCATTGATGACGATCCATTTGATTCCATAATTTCAGATACAATTCGTATTGTATATGGAAAATCATCATAAGTAGGCATAACAGGCTTTAAAGACCTCTCTGCTAGATTTCCGTGACCTACCTCACGTCTACTTGTAAATCCAACTCGGCCAACTTCACCAACACAATATGGAGGGAAATTATAATGTAGATAATAATTCTTTTTATAATCCTCATCCATACTATCAATTATCTGCTCATCCCTTTTGCTACCTAAAGTTGTTACAACAAGCGCTTGTGTTTCACCTCTTGTAAATAAAACAGAACCATGCGTCCTAGGTAAAAAAGATGGATCAATAGTAATATCTCTTATATCCGTTGTACTTCTACCATCACTTCTTACACCAGTATCCAAGACCTTATTACGAAAAGCAGTTTTAAATTTATCATCGATAAGCTTTTTAACTTCTTTTTCATTTTCAGGAAACTTCTCCTCTAAAGATTCTAAAGTATCTTGATGCAATTGAGAAGTCGCAGAATCTCTTTCAGATTTATCTGCAAGCTGAATAATATCATTAATTTTATCACCAATTGATTTATCTACAGCTGCATTTAGCTTGTCATTAGCTTTATCTTCTGGTATATCTCTTTTCTCTGGGTTTACTTCTTTTGCAATCTCTTCTTGTAGGGCTATAATTTTCTTTATATCCTCATGTGCAAATTTTAGGGCATTCACAAATACATCTTCTGCAATTAAATCTGCCTCCCCTTCAACCATTACAATAGTATCTTTATTGCCAGATACTACTAATTCCATTGAAGATTCCTCCATCTGCAACTTAGTGGGATTCACAACAAAATCTTCATCGACTTTTGCCAATCGAACAGTCGCTATTGGACCATTCCATGGTATATTAGATACCATTAATGCAGCAGAAGCACCTACTCCAGCAAGTACATCGGAAGGATTTTCTCCATCAGTTGTTAAAACAGTTATAATTACTTGTGTTTCATATTTGAAAGACTTTGGGAATAAAGGCCGTATTGGTCTATCCGTTAAGCGAGAAGTGAGAATTTCTCTTTCAGAAGGTCTAGCTTCACGCTTAAAAAATCCTCCTGGAATTTTTCCTCCAGCATAATGTCTTTCCCTATACTCAACTTGCAATGGGAAAAAATCAATATCTTCACGCATTTCTCTCGCAGCGTTTACTGCTACGATTAATGTAGTTTCTCCATAGGAAACCATTACAGAACCCGCAGCTTGTTTTGCAACTTGACCTGTACTTATTTTTAATGCTTTTCCATTAATTTCTATTTCTTTATTTATCATATTATTTACTTGTTATCCTCTTATATTCAATTCATTTACCACTTTCTCATATTTTCCCAGATCTTTTCTACGTAAATATTTCATTAGTCTTTTTCGTTGGCCAACAAGCATTACTAAACCTCGACGAGAATGGTTATCCTTTTTATTATTGTTAACATGTTCAGTCAATTGTCTGATTCGGCTTGTTAATAAAGCAATCTGAACAGTCGATGAACCAGTATCCGTATTGTTTTCTCCAAATTTGGATACAATATTTTCTTTTTCTTCTTTATTTAAAGGCATATTACTCCTTATTCATACTTTTTTTTCAATTCCATACAATATTTCCTATCCTGACGTAATTGTCGGACTAATTGATCCGAATTATCGAATTTTTTTTCATCACGGATTCTTTCTAGGAATTCTATATATATCTCACGATTATAAATGTCGTCCAGGCTAGATGTAAAAAAATTAATTTCCATCACCAACTCTCTCTCATTAAACGTTGGACGCGTACCGAAGTTACACATTCCTACAATAAAATCATCATTAACTCTTCCTCTTGCCAAATATACGCCAGTTTTTGGCATTAATTGATTTTTTTCAGTTGCAACAATATTAGCAGTTGGGAATTCTAATTCTTTTCCTCTACCAGCGCCATGAACTACTTTTGCATAAAATCCATAAACCCACCCTAATTCAAAAGAGGCTCTTCTTACAAACCCATTTGATATTAAATCACGAATATGAGTACTAGACAATACAACTTTGTCATCTACAACAGCATTTATAATATCTATATTAATATTTCGACTTATTGCATACTGCTTCAAAAATTTTGGGGAACCCTCTCTATTATGCCCAAAATGATGATCATACCCTATTACAATGCCTGATGGTGAAAAATATTTCATAACAATATTATCCATAAAATTTTCAGCGGTTCTTTTAGAAAATTCATTCGTAAAGGGTATAATAAGAAGCGTATCTATACCGAGTTTTTTTAACAAAGATTTCTTTTGTTTTATAGACATAATCAAAGATAGTTTATTATCCTTATCAAGGATATGTCTTGGATGAGGATTAAAAGTGATTAGCACTGATTTTTTACCTTTTGCAATAGCGGTAGTTGTGAGAGTTTTTACAATATCTTGATGGCCTCTATGAAGGCCATCAAAAGAACCGATTGTCAACACACATCCTGCGCAATCTTTAACTTGATCAATCTGAGTATATACTTTCATAATATGCTAACTTCATCAATTAATTTTGATTCTGTTATATTGTAGGGTCCAACACTTATTCTTTCTAATGCAGATAAAAAGCCTACTGTTCCCAGCTTTTTTGCAATATCATATCCTAAAACTCTTACATATGTACCCTTTGAACAAGTGACTTGAAATTTAATTGTTGATGATTTCAATTTTATTAATTGAATATCATGAATATTAATTTCTATTGGATCTCTCTTCACAATCTTATTCTGACGTGCTAGCTTATATAAACGTACTCCATTAACCTTCTTTGCTGAATACATAGGAGGTATTTGTTTACTAAGACCTTTAAATGATGCTAGAATCTTTTCAACAATTTTTTGAGATAATTCTGGTATCTTTGCTTTTAAAATAGTATTTCCATCACAGTCATATGTATCAGTTTCTATCCCCAAGGTTAAGTCAGCTATGTACGTTTTATTTGATAATGAAATATCAGATAGTTTTTTTGTATCAGAGCCTGTCCCTAAGATCAAAACACCTGTCGCAAAAGGATCAAGTGTACCAGCATGACCAACCTTTTTTTCATTAATAATACCACGAACTTTCTTTACAACGTCAAATGACGTCCAACCTGGAGGTTTATTAATATTTATAATCATGTATCTTCTGAATCTATATCCTTAAATAATTTATCTATCTGTTCAGTGAATTTATGTGAATCATCCATATAAAATTTTAATTCAGGAGTATTTTTCGTATTTAATTGTAACCCAAGATACTTTCGAAATGCTTTTCGTAACTTTTTCATTTCATTTTCAATTAATTCAATCTTCATTTTTGGATTAAGAACACTATAAAAAACTTTTGCACTACGCAAATCTCTAGATACATCTACAGATGTAAAGGTAATAAATCCAATATGGTTTAAACTGATATGTTTAAGAACTATATCGCCAAGGATTGACTTTATTTGCTGACCAACTCTATCAGTCCGCTTGAACGGGAGTTGTTGATGCATAATTATAATTCAAGAGTTCTCTTTATTGATTGTATTTCAAAAGTAACAATGATATCATTTTCTTTAAATTTTCCAGCTCCTTCTATTCCAATTCCACATTCCATACCTTCTTTGATTTCTTTTACATCATCTTTAAATCTTTTTAATGAAGTTACTGACCCTTCATGTATTACTTCATCATCACGAATTAATCTTGCCTTATCTCCTCTATGAATAACGCCTTCTTCTACTCTTGTACCAGCAATAAATCCTTGTTTGGGAATTTTAAACATTTCTAATACAACTGCTCTACCCAATACTTCCTCTTTTGTTTCAGGCTCTAATAAACCTTCTAATGTTAACTTTAACTCTTCTTCAACATTATAAATAACACTATAGGACCTGATATCTACACCTTCCTGTCTCGCTTGTAACTTCGCATTCGAATCAACTTGGACATGGAAAGCAATTATTACTGCACCAGATGCAGCTGCAAGTAAAACATCAGATTCTGTAACTAATCCAACAGATTTGTGAATAACTTGAATACCAACTTCATCGTTTTTAATTTTTTCCAACGTTTGACTCAATGCTTCTATAGAACCATCAACATCACCTTTAATTACAAGAGGTAAAGTCTTTATTGATCCTTCTTTAATTTTTGCTGATATTGAATCTAGTGTAGTCGCTTTTATTCTTCGTTGATCAATTTCACGTTTCGTACGCTGACGATCAGAAGCTAATCTTTTGAGGTCTTTCGCATCATCTACTACAGAAAAAATATCTGCGGCCTGAGGTACTTGATCAAATCCTAATATTTGCACTGCATCAGCAGGCATGGCAAGTTTTATACGATTACCCCGTTCATCCATAATTGCTCGAACACGACCAGCATAATTATTGCATATAAAGGGATCACCTACATTTAGTGTTCCTTTCTGAATTAATACTGTAGCAACAGGACCATATCCTTTATCGAGTTTAGAATCGATCACTGTACCTCGCGCAAGAGTATCTTGATTTGCTTTAAGCTCAAGAACTTCAGCTTCAACAAGAATAGATTGTAGAAGGTCTTCAACACCAGTGCCCTCTTTAGCAGAAATTTCAACACCCTGAACTTTTCCACCCCAATCCTCAAGAAGAACATCATTTTCAGATAATTCTCTTTTCACACGATCTGGGTCATTATCAGGTAAATCGATTTTATTAATAGCCACAACTAATGGAACAGCTGCAGCTTTTGCATGATTTATCGCTTCAATTGTTTGAGGCATTACCCCATCATTTGCCGCTACAACTAAAACAACAATATCAGTAACCTGCGCACCACGAGCCCGCATTGCTGTAAATGCTTCATGTCCAGGAGTATCTAGAAAGGTAATACTTTTATTTTCTGGTAAATCAACTTGATATGCACCAGTATGCTGAGTTATTCCTCCAGATTCACCTGCTACAACATTAGCATCTCTAATATAATCTAATAAAGAGGTTTTTCCATGATC